>JADMIO012704419.1_pt1 | contig 58392 bp, 54 predicted proteins | sample 8958161 | NCBI WGS metagenome assembly JADMIO01 (sample SAMN16585339, study PRJNA669376) | soil metagenome | isolation source: Crop rotation soil | place: USA: Cullars Rotation, Alabama | collected 2011
GCCGCGACTTCAAGTCACGTGAATTCCAAGCTTCGGATCCCACTGTGCTGGAAAGATCGTCTGCATCTTCTGCAGCCGTGTTCGCAGCGCAGGGTCGGTCGTGCCGGCCAGTACGTCGGAAACCGGCCTCGCGCGTGACAGGACATCCAACTGTCCGGCGATTCCCTGCCAGTAGAACTCGATGGTGGAACAGCCCGAGACGAGAAGGCCGAGGGCGAGGCCGGGCAGCAGGCGAAGGAGAGGGAGGCGCATTGGCGCCCTATTACGCTGTCGCACGCGTGTGGTGGATGCCACGGTTGTCGGGTAGGGCGATGGGTCGGCTTCGATGCGAGCAGTTACGTCGCGAGCTTCGGAACAGTAACTTCGATCACGAGCGTCGCAGGGAGCGCTTGCACGATGGAATGGAGTACACGCGGTGGCATTCTTGACTTCGTTACACGCGTCGTAGTGACAAACTTCGCTATGCGGTGCCGATTTCTCGATTACATAGCCCGCTGCGATGCTGTTGTTGATGTGGTGATCAGCCGACCTTCTCTCTCTCCTCGCACGCCAGAAAGCGCGCGAGCCGTGCAACACCTTGTTCAAGTTTTTTCCGATCTATCGTATAGGCAAAACGGACATGCGCTGCTGCCCGATGCCGGCCAAAATCAATCCCCGGCGTAACGGCAACGCCGGCGCCCTTCAGAACATCGCGACAGAAATGCTCGCTGTCGTCCGCAAACCGGGTGCTGTCAGCATAGACGAAAAAGCCGCCCGTCGGCATCACCGGAATGACGAAACCCAACTCGCGCAACGCCGGTACCAGGAAATCCCGGCGCTCCTGGAACGCGATCCTGCGCTCCTCGAGAACCGCCAAAGTCTCCGGCAGGAAGGAAGCGAGAGCCGCGCGCTGGGACACCGTCGCCGGCGAAATGTACAAGTTTTGCGCGAGTTTCTCAAGATCGCGCAAATGACGTTCCGGCGCGATGATCCAGCCCAGGCGCCAGCCCGTCATGTTGAAGTACTTGGAGAAGCTCGAGACGATGAACAGATCGTCCGCGTGCTCGGCCGCCAGCGAGAGCGCCGAGCGCGGCTGCGCTCCGCCCTGCCCGTACGAAAGCCCGAGATAGATCTCATCCACGATCAGGCGTCCGCCACGATCGGCGACCGTTGCGGCGATGCGCCGCATCTCGTCCGGCGGAACGGTCGTGCCCGTCGGGTTCGAGGGCGACGCGATCAGCACGCCTTTGGTGCGCGCCGTCCAGTGCCGGCTGATGAGATCTGCCGACAATTGATAATTGCTGTCGGGCCCGACCGGGATACCAACCGGTTCGCCTTCGAGCACGCGCACGAAATGGCGATTGCAAGGGTAACCAGGGTCCGAGAGCAGGATCTGATCGTCTCGATTGACGAGAAGCGCCATGACGAGCAGCAGCGCCGCGGACGAGCCCGCGGTGACGATCACGCGCTCCGGATCGACTTCCACACCGTAATGGTCGGCGTAATGCTGCGCGATGGCGCGGCGCAAGGCGGGGATGCCGAGCGCCGAGGTGTAGTAGATGTCTCCGGTCGCAATCGCTTGCTGCGCCGCGGCAACCACGGGCTGCGGCGTCGGAAAGTCCGGCTCGCCGATTTCCATGTGCACAACACTGCTGCCCGCAGCTTCCAGGGCGCGGGCGGCAGTTTGCACTTCCATCACGTGAAACGGCGCGATCTCGTTAACGCGGGCGGCGATGCTGATGGGCGACTCCGACGAATGGCGTAGAACGGGTGGCTGAGCAAACCGCTATGGTAATACTTCGCGTACGCGGCTACGATTCGCACGGCGCTTGGTCCCTGGGGCGCATCCTTCCGAGGAGCTCGCAATGCCGATTTGCACGCGTTCACGTCTGACCGGAGCGCCGGTATGGGCGCCTTCGATGCTGATCGCCATTCTGCTTTGCCCCATCGCCGCAATGGCCGGGGTGTACAAGTGCGCGGGCGATAACGGCACCGTCGTGTACCAGGAAGAAGCCTGTGCGGAAGGCAAGGAATTGCGCAATTTCGACACCGATCCGCCGGCGCTCTCGATCATCCCCGGAACGGCTGTTCCTGCAGCTCCGTCCGCGCGGCCTTCGCGCGAGGCCAGAACGGCGAGCCTCGAAACGCACGAATCGGGCGACAAGGCGCGCGGCAAGATCACGGGCGATGCAACGGGCCGCAAGTTCATTCGCACGGGCATGAGCGAATCCGAAGTCGTCGCGAAGATCGGACGGCCCGACATCACGGCCGGCGGCAACCGCACGCATCACGCGCGCTGGTCGTACCTTCCCACGAGCGACGATCCCGACACGATCACCACGATCACCTTCAACGGCGAAACCGTCAGCGATGTGTCGCGCAAGCTCGTGAAGCGTTAGGTTCTCCGCACGGTCGCGAAGCCCCGATGCGCGCGTTGATCCAGCGGGTGCGTTCGGCAGCCGTGCGCGTTGAGGGCAACGTCGTGGGTGAGATCGGCCCCGGTCTTTTGGTTCTCGCCGGCGTGGCAACGGACGACGCCGACGAGGACCGCGCCTGGCTTGCCCGCAAGATCGTCGCGCTGCGCATTTTCGATGACGATTCGGGCACCATGAACCGCTCGGTCATCGACGCGGGCGGAGCGATCCTCGCGGTCAGCCAGTTCACGCTTTATGCGTCGACGAGAAAAGGCAATCGTCCCTCGTGGTCGGCAGCGGCGCCGCCGCAGGTTGCGCAACCCGCCTTTGACCGTTTCGTCGCGGACCTCGGGCGCGAGACGGGACAGCGCATCGCCACCGGTGTATTCGGTGCGAACATGCAAGTAGAGCTCATCAACGACGGCCCGGTGACGATCTGGCTCGATTCCCGGCTGCGCGAATAACGCGCGGCGCGTCGTCAGCTCATGCGATCGCGCCGCACGGCCCGCGCCACCGTTCGGGCAGCGCCTTCCGAAAAGAGCGCGGAGAGCCAGACCGTGACGGCGCTTACAAACCGCGCATCGCCCGGCAGATCGCTGCCGAAAATCGCTGCGAGACCAAGGAAGCCGCGCGCCAATTGCGCTGGGTCGCCGCGATACGCTTCGGCGACCCGCGCGAAGTCGTTTGCCATCGGGTCGGAGACCGCGATCGGACGGCCCGCTTCGTCGACGCCGCTGACGTAGCGCATCCATGCGGCTACGGCCAGCGTGTGAAAATCGATCGGCCGTTGCCCGGCGAGATTGTCCCGGATCGTGTCCAGCAGCCTTGGCGGCAATTTCTGCGACCCATCCATCGCGATTTGTTGCGTACGGTGCGGCAACGCCGGGTTGGCGAAACGCTCGATGAGCGCGCTCTTGTAGGCCTCCACGTCGATGCCCGGCGCGACCTTGAGGGTCGGCGTCGCCTCCTCCATCACGGCACGCATCAGCGCCACGAAATCGGGATTCGCCGCAACCTGCCAGATCGTTTCATAGCCGGCGAGAAAGCCGAGGTACGCGAACGCCGAGTGGCTCGCGTTCAATAACCGCAGCTTCATGGTTTCGAATGGTGCGACATCGGAGACGAACTGCACGCCGGCCGATTCCCATGGCGGGCGGCTCCCGGCGAAGCGCTCCTCGATCACCCACTGCCTGAACGGCTCGCACACGACCGGCGCGAGGTCGAGCACGCTCAGCACCTTGCGCACCTCGGCGAGATCGCTGTCGGTCGCCGCTGGAACGATGCGATCGATCATGGTCGACGGAAACATGACGTTGGCGGTGATCCATTGCGCCAGGGCGCGATCGCGTTCGCGAGCGAAGGTGTCGACGAGCCTTTCCACCAGCCTTCCATTCTGCGGCAGGTTATCGCAGCACAGCACCGTCAGCGGTCCGCCACCGCTGCTGCGGCGTACGTCGAGCGCGTGCACGAGAAGACCGACTGCGGACATCGGGTCCTGCGGTTCACGCAAGTCGTGCGCGATCTCGGGATTGGCGAAATCGAGCTGGCCGGTAGCAGGGTTGTGGCAGTACCCCTTTTCCGTGACGGTCAGCGAAACGATCTGCGTCGCAGGCGCCGCCATGCGCTCGAGAACCGTGTCGAACTGATCGCCGCGAAAGAGCACTTCGCGGACGCTGGCGATCACCCGGTGCGATACCGTGGCACGGCTCTTTTCGACGACGGTATAGAGATTGTCTTGCGGGCCCAGGCGATCGCGCACATCCGGCGAGCGCAGGCTGACGCCGCAGATGCCCCACGCGCCCCCCGCCGCTGCAATCGCGTCGTCGGTATATACGGCCTGGTGCGCACGATGGAAGGCGCCGATGCCGAGATGCACGATCGCCACCGGCAAGGCAGCAAAATCGTAAGCGGGAACGACCACTGTCTCGGGCAGCGAGGGCAGCGATGGCCCATTCAGAAGCAGCGGCATGGCGATTGGACGAAAGGCAGTGGAGCGAGTTCATGCCTCACGCAGTTTGCGGATGCTCCTTCACGCGGCTCACGAGTTGCGTCGGATTGACGAAGCGCAACGCGATCAGCAGCCACGCCAGCGTGACGGCCATGTAGATCATCGCCATCGCATCGACCGACTGTGGCGCGCGAACGCCCGCGGCGAACACGGCGTAATACAGCGCCACGACGAGCGTTTGCGAATCGGACCCTGCGGTGAGGAAGGTGAGCTCGAACATGGCGATCGTGCGCACCAGCACGAGCAACGAGGCGGCGAGTATGCCCGGCCCGAGGAGCGGCACCAGCACGTGCCAGAAGATGCGTCCGGTGTTGGCGCCGAAGACACGGGCCGCCGATTCCAGGTTCGGATCGATCTGCTCGATGAAGGGAGTCATGACCAGAATCACGAACGGCATGGCGGGTATCAGGTTGGCGAGAATGACGCCATAGATCGATCCCGCGAGCTGCACCTTGTAGAGCACCGTGGCGAGCGGTATGCCGTACGTGATCGGCGGGATCATGAGCGGCAGCAGAAAAAGCAGCATCAGCGCGCGCTTGCCGGGAAACTCGCGGCGTGCAAGGGTGTACGCCGCGGGCACGCCGATCAGGAGCGCCAGCACCACGACGGCAAACACCACCTGCACCGTCACCCACAGCACGGAGTCGAGCTGGAATTCCTTCCAGGCTGCGGTGTACCACGTCGTTGTCCAGCCCTCGGGCAGCCACGTCCCGAGCCAGCGCCGTGCGAAGGAGCTTGTCGCCACGGCCGCGATCATGAGCCCGATGTTGACGACGAAAAGCGTCATCAATCCAAGCAGGAGCCCTCGCCATGCGCGGTCCATCAAGTCGTGCTGTGCACGCGTCATCGCCATGGCATCATCCCTTGCCGCCGACGACCGGGCCGCGATAGAAGACATTGCGCAAGGCAAGCACCGCGATGACGATGATGAGTTGCACGAAGCCCATGATCATCGCTATGGCCGAGGCGAGCGAATAGTCGTAGGCCTCGAACGCAGCCTCGTACGCGGCGATCGAAATGACGCGGGTCGGACCGGCGGGCGAGCCGAGCAGCACGGCGGACGGGAACACCGAGAATGCCTGCACGAACGAGAGGCAGAAACACATCGCGAGTCCCGGCGCGAGTAGCGGCAGGTAGATGTGGCGAAACTGAGCCTTGTTGTCCGCGCCGAGCGTGGCTGCGGCGCGCGCCAATCCGGGATCGATGCCGGTGACGTAGGAAAGGATCAGCAGAAACGCGAACGGGAAACCCGACACGACGAGCGAAATCAGCACGCCGGTGTAGTTGTGGGTGAGGCGGATCGCGCCTTCGTAAATGTGGAAATACTGCAGGAATTGCGCGAGCCAGCCCTTGGGGCCGAAGTACGTCAGCATGCCCTCGGCGATGAGCACGGTGCCCAACGTGATCGGCACGACGAGGATGGTCGTCACCCACCGCTGGTAACGCGTCTTGACGCGCATCTTGAACGCGATCGGTAATGCAAAGCCGACGTTGATCAGCGTCGCGGGAAGCGCGAGCTTGAGCGTGGTCCAGATCGTCGGATAGAGATTGTCGGTGGTGAAGAAATGCCTGTAGTTGGCCATCGCTCCACCGTCCTTCGGCGTGAAGGACAACCACAATCCATAGAGGAACGGATAGATGAACAGCAGCACCATGAAGAGCGCCGCCGGCACCACGAGCAGCAGCGTGCGATCGAAAGGCTCGCGGGCCAGCGGGCCGGCAGCGGTGGCGGCGCTCATGATCAATCCGGCGGATACACGAGCGCTCGCTCCACCGGCACATGCACGTGCGCCACGTCGCCGGGCCGAACCTCGCGCGCCGAGCGAACGTGCAGCACCATGCCGGCCGGAGTCTTCACGTCGACGAGTGAATCGCGCCCGCCGTATTCGACGTTCGTGACCCGACCCGAGATCGTGTTCGGTGCCGCGGCTTCATCGACCAGAATTCCTTCCTCGGGTCGAAATGCCACGGCTGCGCGCTTGTTGGACAGAGGCAGCTTGCGGGTGCCGGTAAGACGGACATCGGGCCCCGACAGCGTCACGCGATGGCCATCCTCGCCCGCGACGTCGAGATCCACCACGTTGCGATAACCCATGAACCGCGCGACGTGCAGGTTCGCCGGCTGCGCATACACTTCGTGCGGCGGCGCGATCTGCTGGGCGCTGCCGTCTTTCATGACCACGATGCGATCGGCGAGCGACAGCGCTTCGTCCTGATCGTGCGTGACGTAAATCGTGGCGCGCCCGAGCTCGATGTGAATGCGCCGTATTTCTGCGCGCGTTTCGATGCGCAGCTTGGCATCGAGATTCGAGAGCGGCTCGTCCATGAGAATGAGCGGAGGCTCGATGACGATCGCGCGCGCAATGGCGACCCGCTGTTGCTGGCCGCCGGAGAGCTGTCCCGGCAGCTTGTGCTCCTGTCCGGTCAACTGGACCATCTTGAGCGCTTTTGCCACGCGCGGCGCCGAATCGCTCGCCGAGACACCGCGCATGCGCAAGCCGAAACCGACGTTCTTCTCGACCGACATGTGCGGGAACAACGCGTAATTCTGGAAGACCATGCCGAAGCCGCGCTGCTCGGGCGGCAGCGTGTCGATCCGCATGTCGTCGAGCCAGATGCTGCCATCGGAGAGCTGCAGCAGTCCGGCGATGCAGTTGAGCGCCGTGGATTTGCCGCAGCCCGACGGGCCGAGAAGCGCGATGAATTCGCCGCGCCTGATGGTCATCGTCAGCTCGGAAAGCGCATTGAACGCCTTGCCGCCGGCACCCGCGAAGCGGCGCGTCACGGCGTCGAGCTTGAGTTCGCTGAAGTCGTGCTTCATGGGGAACACCATCCGGGAGCGGTGATTTTACCGCGGGCGAGCGCGTTGCCGGCGACGCGTGGTGTTGTAGAGCGGGCCGCGCTCGCGGCCCGCCCGATGCGACGCGCTACTTCGTTTTTTGAGCACCCACCTGCTGGTCCCAGATGCGGAAAGCCTCGACCTGCGCCTTCGCATCGAGCGACTGCGTGTGCGGAAATTCCGTCAGCCACTTGTCGTATTCAGGCCGGCCGAATTCCTTGATCGCGTCCTGGCTTTCCTTCGGCGCCATGGCGAGCGTGACACCCTTCACCGCGGGACCCGGATAGAAGTATCCCTTGTCGTACGTGTACGCCTGCGCTTCGGGCGTCAACATGTACGCCATCACGTCGAGCACCACGCCGACCTTCTCGTCCGCCACGCCCTTGGGGATGACCATGTAATGCGCGTCGTTCACCCACGTCATGCCCTTGAACGGCGCCACCTTGTAGCTCTTCGGCACGATGCCGAGCACGCGCGGGTTGATGTCCCATCCGGTCATCGTGACCGTCATGTCGCGCGAGCCTTCGCCCAATTCTTTCATCACCGCGCCGGTGCCAGTGGGGTAGTACTCGATGCAGGAGTTGAGATCCTTGAGGTAAGCCCAGGTCTTCTCCCAGCCGTTGACCGGATCCTTGGGATTCTTGTCGCCGAGGATGTAGGGCAAGCCCATGATGAACGTGCGCCCCGGGCCCGAATTTGCCGGCCGCGCGTAGATGAGCCGGTTGGGATTGGCCTTGCACCACGCGAGCAACTCGGCGGGTGTGGTGGGCACCTGCTTGACCTTGTCGGGATTGAATTCCATGAGCGGACCGGCCGGCATGAAGGTGACGGCAATGCCCTGGTTCTGCGCGAGCTCCTGCATCTTGGCAGCAGCCGGTTGATAGTTCGCGGTCAGGTTCGGAAACTTGGTCGCATAGTTGGGCAGCAGCGTCATCAGCACGCCCTGCTCGATGCCTGCCGCCAGAAAATCAGTGCCGGTCAGGACGAGGTCGATGTCGCTGCGGCCAGCACCTTGCATCGCCTTCAACTTGCCGGGTAATTCAGGTGCGGGCGCCTTCGTGAAATTGAATTTCGCCACCATTTGAGGGTGCTTGGCGCGATAGGCCTCGAACGCATCCTGCGTCAGCGCCAGGTTGCCGGCAACGTCCACGATGTTGATCGTCACCGGGCTCTTCGGTGCGGGCGGTGTTTGCGCCGACGCCGGCATGCCAACCAGCGTCGACAACATTGCTGCGGTGGCAGTCGCGAGTGCCGCGCGCAGTGCCACGTGGCGTCCATTCATGATTGATTTGCTCATCATCGATTCTCCTCATCCAAATTTGACGTTGACGGTTTCTACCGTGTCTTCGCTATCAACCTGCTGATGCCATTATTCGTTTGCTGGCGCGCCGAGAAGGTCATCGCCGCGATTCAACGTCCGGCTGCCATGGTAATACGGGTCATTTCGAGCGAGATGATAGCCTACGCGCTGTCAATGGGTCTTTTTAGCCATTCGCCGGGCGGGCGAACCTCGGCGCCTGGGGCCGCATTCTCGCTGCGCACACATGAAAATCACCAACGCACGCGTCATCGTCACCTGTCCTGGCCGCAATTTCGTCACGCTGAAGATCGAAACCGATGAGGGCCTGACGGGTCTCGGCGATGCGACCTTGAACGGGCGCGAGCTCGCAGTCGCAGCTTACCTCTCGGAGCACGTCATTCCGGCGCTGATCGGACGCGATGCGCACCGCATCGAGGATACGTGGCAATACTTCTATCGCGGCGCTTATTGGCGGCGCGGACCGGTGACGATGTGCGCCATCGCCGCCGTCGATACGGCGCTGTGGGATCTCAAGGCGAAGGCGGCGAATCTGCCGCTCTATCAACTGCTGGGAGGCAAGAGCCGCGATGCCGTGATGGCATACGGACACGCGAACGGGAGGGACATCGACGAGACGCTCGACGAAATCGGCCGCTACATCGACGAGGGCTATAAAGCGATCCGCGCACAATGCGGTATTCCGGGCCTCGACTCGACGTACGGCGTTGCCAAGGACAAGCGGTACTACGAGCCGGCCGACGCCACCGTTGCCAGCGAAAACCGCTGGTCGACCACGAAATACCTGGACCACGTGCCGAAACTCTTCGACGCGATTCGCGCACGCTTCGGCTTCGAGCCGCACATCCTGCACGACGTGCACCACCGGTTGACGCCGATCGAGGCGGCACGGCTCGGCAAATCACTCGAACCGTATCGGCTCTTCTGGATGGAGGATCCGACGCCCGCCGAGAACCAGGCGGCATTTCGCCTCATCCGGCAGCACACGGTGACGCCGATCGCGGTCGGTGAGGTGTTCAACACCATCTACGATTGCCAGCAGCTCATCGGCGAGCAGTTGATCGACTACATCCGTACCACGGTCGTGCACGCGGGTGGCATCACGCATCTGCGGCGGATCGCGAACTTTGCGGAGCTGCACCAGGTGCGCACGGGATGCCACGGCGCGACCGACCTGTCGCCCGTGTGCATGGGCGCCGCGCTGCATTTCGATATCTCGGTGCACAACTTCGGGATTCAGGAATACATGGTGCACACCGACGCGACGAATGCCGTGTTTCCGCACGCTTATCGATTCGAGAATGGCTTTTTCGATCCGGGTGATGCGCCGGGCCACGGTGTCGAGATCGACGAGGCGCTGGCGGCGCGCTATCGCTACAAGCCGAGCGCGCTCCCGGTGAATCGGCTGGAAGACGGCAGCATGTGGGATTGGTAGCTGCGAGCTTGCGAGCGAGAACGCGGGCACTCCGGGCACGCATGCTGCGCGGAGGCTGCTGATACGATAGAAATCTAGCCCCCGCCGAGCAGACCGCATGTATCTGCCCAATCACTTTGAGCAAGCGCGGGAGGAAGAACTCCTGCGAACGATCGCTGCGTACCCTATCAACGCTGCCAACGAACTCCGCCAACGCGGCGAACAGCGGATCTCGGAAGCGATGCTCGGCACAATCGGCGATGGCAATACGTAGCAGCGCCAACATACGAAGAGCTCGGCGCGAGGACGCGACGCAACTCTCGGTCATTGCCGAAAAGACGTTCAGGGACACGTTCGCCGGAGTGAACACCGCTGAAGACATGAATCTTCATTGCCGGACCAGCTACGGCGAGATCATCCAGGCGCAAGAGATCGCTGACCCGGACAGAGTCACTTTGCTGTGCGAGTGCGGTGGAAGGCTGTTGGGATTTGCACAGCTGCGCTGGGGCAAAGCACCAAGCTGCGTACTTGCCGATGCTCCCGGGGAGCTTCAGCGGTTGTACGTCATCAGCGAGTTCCATGGCAAAGGTATTGCGCACGATCTAATGAACGCCTGCATGGATGAAATGACATGCCATCGGTCAGACGTGGTTTGGCTTGGCGTATGGGAGCGCAATCCAAAGGCGATCGCCTTCTATAAAAAATTCGGGTTCCATGAAGTGGGCGCGCACGTCTTTCCGTTGGGAAACGATTTGCAGCGCGATGTCGTCATGGTTCGACCCGTTGTCGACCCACGATCGGATGCAGCCTAGCCTTCCGCTCGGCGGTTCGATGAAGTTGAAATTGGATGTCGACTTCGCTCGAAAAGCTGGTCGCCGACATCGAAATGGTCGTCGGCTTGGACACCGTGTCTTTGCTTCTGGCGACCTATAATCGCGTTTTGCAACACTCGATATCGTGCATTCCAATATCGTGCATTCCATTCGATCTGCCCAGCTCCGCTGGACGGTGCATATCAGAATGCTCCCGCTCGTGCTGCTTTGCGCTTGCGTTTCCCCGATGCAAATCCCAACGAAAGACCAACCAGAGCTTGCTCAGCTGGCCCAGCCCTATATGCCGCAGCTGCAAGCCGTCGGCATCACCCGCGTGATCTCGCCCGGAAAGGGCGCGCTGGTACGGCTGGACACCGGTTATGGTTCGATCTACATGCCATACCCGGCGCGGGCCGACCCGGTGGCCTTCGAGCTGGATGTCGGTGCCGATGGGCTGCGCGCAAGCGGGCCGACGTTCGACCCCGTGAAAGACAGGGAGGTACTGGCCTGGCTGTTGCCCGAAGCGGTACGACTGACCGCCGCACACAACGAGATCGGATGGCTGCTCGCGAATCCGTGGCAATGACAAGGCGAGGCCGATCTGCGTCAGTGCCTACTCCCCCGCAATCCAGTGCCCCGACTTGCCGCCCGACTTTTCAAGCAAGCGCACACCCTCGATGCGCATGCCACGATCCACTGCCTTGCACATGTCGTAAATCGTGAGCAGGCCGATCATCGCCGCCGTCATCGCTTCCATCTCGACACCGGTACGGTCGAGCGTCTCGGTGGTTACCTCGATGGCGACGGCATTCGCTTGTGCGTCGAGCGCGAATTCGACCGCAACGCGCGTCAGCGGCAGCGGGTGACATAGCGGGATCAGCTCGGCCGTGCGCTTCGCTGCCTGAATCGCGGCGATGCGTGCAACGCCCAGCACGTCTCCCTTCTTCGCGGTGCCTTCACGGATGAGGGCCAGCGTCGACGGCTGCATGACGATACGGCCGGCCGCGATCGCGACACGTTTCGTGATGTTCTTGGCCGCGACGTCCACCATGTGCGCCTGACCGGTGGAGTCGAAATGGGTAAAATGAGCGGCGTGTCCGTCGCTCGTGTGCCCAAGGTCAGGCTTCCGCGCTTTTCGTGGCGCGCTCCCCTCTTTTTTCCTGTTCGAGCTTCGGATTGCCACCGTGCGCTCCCGGCTTGAACTTCGTGCAGCTTCGGGCATCTTAGCATTCGTGCGGACGTCGGCCCGAACCTTTCAATGCACCTGCAGCCGTTAGTTCCTCCCGCAGAACCGACGGTGCGCCGCTCGCGCCGACGCCTCATCGCGTTCGTGGCCGCCGTTACGTTCATTGCGCAGCCGCTGACCCCCCCTGTCGCGATGTTTGGAGCGTTGCACGCGCAGTCGCTCGCGCCGCGTGGACAATCGTTGCCTGATCTTGGCGACGAATCGCAGGCGATGCTCTCACCGGTGCAGGAACGCAAGCTCGGCGAGTCGGTCGTCCGTCAGATTCGCGCTTCGGGCGGGTACATGAACGATCCCGAAGTCAACGATTACCTGCAGGAACTGGGACACCGGCTGGTCGCGGCCATGCCCGAAGGCGGACAGGAATTCGAATTCTTCGCGGTGCCGGATCCCGCCATCAATGCGTTCGCGTTGCCGGGCGGCTATGTCGGGGTGAATACCGGCCTCATCCTGCTTGCGCAAAGCGAGTCCGAGCTGGCGAGCGTGCTGGCGCACGAAATCAGCCACGTGACGCAGCACCACATGACACGCATGCTCGCCGGTCAGCAACGCTCGCTGCTGATGTCGCTCGCTGCTCTTGCGGTCGCGATCGCCGCCGCACGTTCAAGCCCTCAGGCAGCGTCGGCAGCGGTCACCGGCGCTCAGGCACTCGGGATCCAGAATCAGCTCAACTTCACCCGCGAGCATGAATACGAGGCCGATCGCGTCGGTTTCCAGCGGCTCGATGCCGCCGGGTTCGACGTCACGGCGCCGGCCACGTTCATGGCTCGGCTGCAGCGCGCAAGCAGGTTCGCCGATGGCAACACGCCGTCGTATCTTCGCACCCATCCGATCACCTACGAGCGCATCGCCGAAGCGCAATCGCGTGCGCAGGGCAAGCCGTATCGGCAGATTCCGGATTCGCTCGATTTTCAACTCGTGCGCGCGCTCCTGCGCAGCTACAACGGCAGTGCGCAGGAAGCCGTTGCGGTGTTCGAGAATGCGCTGAAGGAACGCAAGTTCAACAACGAGATTGCAGCGCGTTACGGTCTCGTCGCATCGCTATTGCGTGCAACCGATTACAAGCGGGCGAAGTCCGAAATGGCGGCGCTCGAAAAAATGGCGCCGCCACATCCGATGATCGACGCCATGGCCGGCCACGTCTTCCTCGACGCAGGCGACGTGAACCTGGCCATCGACCGCTTCGGCAGCGCGCTCACGCGCTATCCGAACAAGATGCAACTGGTTTACGACTACCCCGAGGCGCTGCTCGCGGCGAAGCGGCCGAAAGACGCCGTGGTGTTCCTCGAACGCGAGCTCGTGCGCTTCCCGGATGACGGACGGCTGCACCAGACCGCGGCCAAGGCATACGCCGAGCTCGGCAGCCAGATGCAGCAGCACCGCCACCAGGCCGAGTTCTATGCGTGGCAGGGGGATCTGCGCGGTGCCGTCACGCAGCTCGAGCTCGCGTCGAAAGCGACCGACGGCGATTTCTACCAGGCCTCCGTGGTGGAAACGCGCTTGCGCACCCTGCGCAAGGAGTTGCAGGATCAGCAGAAGACGGCCGCTACACGCAACGGCTGACGGAATCGGCCAGCTCAATCCTCAACACCACCCTGCAGCAGTCCGCGAAGTAGCCCAATCGCCGGCGCGCGTCAGTCAGCCCGCCTGTAGCTTTTGGCAGGTGCCAATCCCGCCTGCCGGGAATACGTTGCTTCCTCGCCACCGGAAAGCCTCGCGAAAGAATGGCTCCGGGTGAGCGATCATCCAGGGAGGAACGCATGAAAGTTCTGATCGTCGACGATCACCCGCTGATCCTCGAAGCACTCGCTCAACTCTTGCCCCAGCTGACGCCGGGTACCGAAGTGTGCGCTGCGCGCGATCGCGCGCAGGCCGAATCGGCGCTCGATGACGATCCCGATATTGCGCTCGTCCTGCTCGATCTCGCGCTTCCGGGAACGCGCGGCCTCGATTTCCTGGCCGACCTCCTCCTCGACTATCCGGGGGTGCCGATCGTCGTTCTTTCGGCGACGCACGACCAGGCGACGGTCACCGCGGCGCTCGCCGCGGGAGCGCGCGGCTTCATTCCGAAAACCGCCAATCCGACATCGCTCGTCGATGCGCTGCAGAAGGTGATGAAAGGCGATGTGTACCTCACGAGCGACTTGAGCGAGGCACTGCAGTCGGACGGCGTGCATATGTCGCCCGACGAGCTCGGGCTCACGATGCGCCAGTCCGACGTATTGAAGCTGCTGGTGCAGGGCAAGCCCAACAAGCTCATCTGCCGCGACCTCAAGCTGTCGGAGGGCACGGTCAAAGTGCATGTGAGCGCGATCCTGAAGGCACTGCACGTGCATTCGCGAACGCAGGCTGTCGCCGAGCTGGCGCGGCGCGGGATCAGCGTCGACGCGCTCGTCATGCGCCGCTGACTCGCGCGCAACGGTCATACCCGCCGCCGTCCAATCCAGCCCGATAGCGCCTTTCATCGGCGCAGTTCGCGCAAGGACCTGCTCCGCGATGTCGCCGCTCACGTCGCTTGCGCCGATGCTCCTCGCGCGTGCCCGCGCCGACCAGGTCGGCACGCTCTATCGACAGTGCAACCGTTCGACGGTGTCGATGGTGCTGGGGGCGACGATTCTTTGCACGGTGTTGTGGGGACACGCGTCTCCGATGGCGATGGCGCTGTGGCTCGCGGCCATTCTGCTGAATCAGGCATGGCGGAGCGCTTTAGCCCGACGCTACCACCGGCTTGCCCCGGCGCTGTCGGACGTGCAGCGCTGGGGCCTTTATTGGTCGGCCGGCTCGGCGGTGGCCGGCGGACTCTGGGGTGCCGCCGCCTATGCCATGTACCCGGCATCGCCCGCGCACGAAGCGCTCCTCATCGTCTGCCTCTTCGGCGTGCTGCTTGGCGGGCTCAATCTCACGGCGGTGTACAAGCCGTCGTTCTATGGCTTCGTGCTGCCCGCGCTGATACCCCTCATCGCTCGCGTCGCGCAGGAAGGCGACACCGTGCACCTCTTCACCGCGATCGTCATGGGCGTGGTGCTCGCGTTCCTGCTGGCGTTCGGCCATCACCTGAACGACGTGCTGACGCATGCGCTCGCGATGCGTTACGAAAACGTCGACCTCATAGGCGAGCTGCAGGCGCAAACGCAGGTTGCGCTCGACGCGCGCGCGACCGCCGAAACTGCGAACCGCGCCAAGAGCCAGTTCCTCGCCGCCGCAAGCCACGATTTGCGCCAGCCGCTGCACGCACTGGGACTCTTTGCCGCGGCGCTTTCCGCGAAGGCGCGCGAGCCCGAGCTCAAGCCGCTCGTCAGCAGCATTCACGCCTCGGTGGACGCGCTCGAGGGCTTGTTCGCACAGCTGCTCGATTTGTCGAAACTCGATGCGGGCGCATTGACACCACGTCGCGAAACCGTTCCCTTGCGCCCGCTGTTTGCACGGCTCGACGCCGAATTCGCGCCGCAAGCCGCGGCACATGGATTGCGCCTTTCGATCGTCCCGACGAGACTGGCGGTCGACAGCGATCCGGTGCTGCTCGAACGGATCCTGCGCAACCTGCTCGCCAATGCGCTGCGCTACACGCGCGCGGGCGGCGTGCTGCTCGGCGTGCGCCGCTGCGGCGGCTTGGTTCGCATCGACGTCATCGACCAGGGAATCGGTATTGCCTCCGACATGCGGGAACGCATTTTCGACGAATTCGTGCAGGCCGGCGATGGCCCGCAGCACCACGTTGCCGGCCGCGGTCTCGGGCTGGGTCTCGCGATCGTGCGACGCCTGGCGGCGTTGCTAGACCATTCCGTCGAGCTTGCCTCCGAACAGGGGCGCGGGTCGCGATTTTCGGTGGTCACGCCACGTGTGGGCATGCACCGGCGCGCCGATGGACGGCGCGCCACGCGAGCTGCCCCGCCGGCCGCGTTGCCGACGTTCGAGAGCTTCGCCGGGCGCGTCATCGCCGTGATCGACGACGACCCGGCGATCGTCTCCGCCATGCGCGCGCTCTTTTCCGCATGGGGCGCAACAGTCGCGGGCGGCGAGAACGTCGAGGCGGCTGTCGCCGAGCTCGACGCAGAAACCAGGAATGGACGCACCCTGCCGCCGCGATTCGATCTGATCGTGGCGGATCTGCGGCTTGGCAATGGCGGTTGCGGACTCGACGCTGTTGCCGAACTGCGCCGGTTGATCGGCGCGCCGGCTCCGGCATTGATCGTATCGGGCGATACCGGTGAAGAAGCACGTGCAAGCGTGCTCGGCGCAGGGTTCACCCTGCTGTCGAAGCCGGTGCTGGCTTCGACGCTGCAAAGCGCTGCGACGACGGCACTAGCGAAGGTCGCGGCCTAGCGCTTGGCCTGCGTCGTTTGCGTTGATTACGAGAGAATAAAAGATCGCGCGGTCATTAAAAAAACAGCGAACTTCGCAACGGACAAGCGCCCGCGCGAAGTTCGCCTTGGCTGCGGGTTACGGGCTGCGCCCGCTGCAGTTCTATTGGCTGCCGCCCGGGCGCATTGCCTGGAACCGATCGCGCATTTTTGCGCCGAACGACTCTGCCCGCTGCACGCGCTGTTGCAGCATGTCGCGCACGATCGCCTTCTGATCCGGCGCGAGCGTCGCGTAGAGCTGCAGCCATTGAGCACGGGCATTCGTGCGCAGTGAGCGGTTTTGCTGCTCGACCTGGTCGGCGAGCGCGGCAACAGCAGCAAGGTCGGGCTCGGGCTTCGACAGCTCGGCCGTGAGCGCTGCCTTGACCTGCTGACGGTTTGCGCGTGCCGCTTCGTGCGCCGCCTTGCTCTGCGCGACGGCGTTGTCCCAGACGCCCTGCTGCGACGTGTTGAGATTGAGCTTGTCCTTCGCATGTGAAAGGACGCCGGCAATCATCTGCTCGACCCCGCCGCCGCCGCCGTGGTGCATGCCGTGATGACCGCCGGCCGGTTGCGCAAACGCGCTTGCACCGCCAAGCGACAGTAGCAAGCCTGCTGCAACCGCGATCAGCGTCTTGCGCCCATCGCGTCTGACGTTGCGCTCTTCGCATTCCATGTCGAATCTCCTGTGGTTGTTGGAAACTTCGTTACCGCGTGGCGCGGCAGCCGAGTGTTACGTTGATTAGGGGATCATTGTGGCGTGCCGTTCCGCCGCGTGGTGGCTTCGATTGCAACGGGAGGTTGCAGTGTCGTCGCAGCGTTACAATTCGTTACATCGCAGCTCGCATCGGCTGCGAGCATGAACGTCTAATGGTCACTATGCCGACGAATCCTCCTCCGCCGAAAATACTTGTCGTCGATGACGACGTGCGACTGCGCGATCTCCTCTCGCGGTACCTGACCGAGCAGGGCTTTCAGGTCGCGACGCTGCCGGACGCAAGTCTCATCGATCGCAAGCTGCAACGCGATCCGCCGCACCTTCTCGTGCTCGACCTCATGCTGCCGGGCGAGGATGGCCTCACCGTTTGCCGCCGGCTGCGCGGTGCAGGCGAGATGGTGCCGATCATCATGCTCACGGCCAAGGGCGAGGACGTGGATCGGATCGTCGGCCTCGAAATGGGAGCGGACGATTATCTTCCGAAACCCTTCAATCCGCGCGAGCTCGTCGCCCGCATTCATGCCGTCCTGCGCCGGCAAAGCGAGCGTCTCGCGCCGGGCGCTCCGACGTTGTCAGGCAAGATTCCTTTCGGTCCCTTGATGCTCGATCCCGCGGCTCGCACCCTGAGCGACGACACGCGTAGCATTCATCTCACGACCGGTGAATTCGCGCTGATCAGCGTCTTCGCCCAGCACCCGCGCCAGCCGCTGGCTCGAGAAAAGCTCATGTTCCTCGCGCGTGGCCGCGATCACGACCTGTTCGATCGTGCGATCGACGTGCAGGTATCGCGGCTACGCAAGCTGATCGAGCCCGATCCCGCCAATCCGCGTTACATACAGACGGTTTGGGGCTTCGGCTACGTGTTCATGCCCGACGCAGAGGCGGAGCCGCAAGCGCCCGGCGCAGGCGAGGTCGCAACAGGCGGAGCAGGCGGACAAACGCCGCAGCCAACGGCCACGGACAAGGAGGCGCGCGAGCCGTGATCCCGCTCTGGCCACGATCGCTGTTCGGCAGGCTTGCGCTGTTGCTGACCGCGGTCGTCGCCATTTCGCTGGCGGTGACGATCCTCCTTTTTCGGCAGGACCGCGCCGCATTGCTGGAACGGCAATTCAGCGACACGAAGATCGTTCAGCTGCAGGCGCTTCGCGCTGCGCTCGAAGCCTCCGAATCGCGCGAGCGCCGCGAAACGCTGCAGAGCATCGGCAAGCAGTACGGCGTGCGCATCCTCCCCGAGTCGGAACGCCCGATGCTCGGCAACCGGACGCTTGGGCCGCGCATGGCCGAGCTCGAGGAACGCTTGCGCGAAAAGCTCGGGCCCGAAACCGAGCTGCGGATCGCACCGCGGCAGCAGCTGCTTGCCGTGAAAGTCGAGGCCGGCGGCAGCGGTTACTGGGTCGGCTTTCCGCTGCCGCCGCGTCCGCAGGCCGAAGATATTCCCTCGCGTGCGGTGATCTGGAGCCTCACGCTGGCGGCATCCCTGCTCGCAGCGGCGTTCGTGTTCACGCGCTATCTCGCCCGCCCTTTGGGCCAGCTCAACGCGTCGGTGGCACGCGTCGGTCGCGGCGAATCGCCACCGCCGTTGCCGGAGCAAGGACCGTCGGAAATCGCCAACCTGAATCGCGGCTTCAATCAGATGACGGCCAATTTGCGTCAGCTCGAGCAGGACCGCGCGCTCCTGCTCGCCGGCGTGTCGCACGATCTGCGGACGCCGCTCGCACGTTTGCGCCTCGGCATCGAGATGGGCGTGCAGGATCCGCAGATGAAGCAGGAGATGACCGACGAGATCGCGGAAATGGACAACATCATCGGCCAGTTCCTCGATTTCGCGCGGAGCGATCACGAGACGTCGATGGAGCGTGCCGATCCGAATGCGATCGTGGCAAGCTGCGTCGACCGTTATGCGCGCGCCGGCCAAGAGGTGCGGTTCACGTCAGGCAACGTGCCTTCCATCCCGCTGCGCCGCACGGCGCTGTCGCGGCTCATCACCAACCTGATCGACAACGCGCTCGCATACGGCGCGCCACCGGTTGAAGTCACGACGTCGGTGGCCGACAACCGCGTCGTGGTCGAAGTCGCCGACCGCGGGCCCGGCATCAGGCCCGACGACGTTGCACGACTGAAGCAGCCGTTCACCAGGGCATCGGCAGCACGCAGCTCGGCGTCGGGTGTTGCCGGCGCCGGGTTGGGGCTCGCCATCGTCGATCGCATCTCGCGCTTGCACGGCGGCACGTTCGATCTCCTGCCGCGCAATGGCGGCGGGATGGTCGCGCGTGTCGCCTTGCCGATCACGGCGTAACGCGACATCTACTTCGGGTTGGTGCTTGCACCGGGCACCGGCATGACCGGCGCACGTTCCTCCGGCGGGCGGACTTTCCTGAACATCGCCAGCAGCAGCAAATCGTAGACGATCTTGACCACGCCCGCCGCGACGAGTGGCCAGCCGAACGGCGAAACGCCGAGCATGTAGCCGGCGAGCAGCGGGCTCGCCGCGGACGCAAGGCTGCGCGGAACGGACGTGATGCTCGCGGCAGCGGGCCGTTCGATGGGCGGAACGATGGCCATCACGTACGAGCTGCGGGTCGGCACGTCCATCTGCGACAGCGCCCCCCTGACGAACAGGAGCGCAATGGCGTAGCCGACGTGCGGCATGAACGGGATCAGGATCAGGCACACGCTCGACGGCAGATGGGTGAACACCATCGTGTTGACAAGCCCGATGCGATCGGCGATGCGCACCGCGACGAGATAGGAAAACGCCGTGAGCACGCCGGTCCAGAAGAAGATCGTCCCCGTGGCCGCGAGCGAGAGCGAGAAGCGCTGATACAGCCACAACGCGAGCATCGATTGCACCACGAGTCCGCCGCCGAACGCGTCGAGACTGAAGAGCGCTGCCAGCGTGTAGACGATCTTTTTCGATTTCTCGAGCGGCGCCCGCGCCTGCCGCGTGTCGCTCTCCAGTGCGCGCGGCAAGCCTCGATACACCACGGCAGCGAGCGCCGCCAGCAACGCATAAAGGACGAACATCGCCTTCAGCGCGGTGAGGCTGGACAGTCCGGTCGCGTTGGCGACGAAGTTCGGCACGGCCGCGAGCAATGCGCCAAACGCGGCAGCGAGCGATCCGACGAGACTGTAGCGCGCAAACACGGCAGTGCGTTTCCGGTCGTCGACGACGCGCGAGAGCACCGCATGCTCGAGCGGCATGAATACGCTCACATCGCCACTCGACGGATTGAGCGTGCCGATGAGCGCAATCAGCAACAGCGGCCAGAAATCCGTCACCACCGCAAAGCCGAGACCCGTGCCCGCCATCAGCAATGTGGCGGCAAGGAGCAGCGTGCGATAGTGGTAGCGATATGCGTGCAAGCCGACGAGAAGCGTGAGCAAGCCCGATCCCAACAGCGTCGTCGTGGCGATCACGCCGACCTGGAGCGGCGAAAACCGGAGCTCCAGCAGATAGAGCGGCAACAGCAGGCTCACATAGCCGTCGCCGAACGCGCGTACCCCCTTCGCGATCAGCAATCGTGTGACATGCGGCGAGTACGCCGCCTTCGCCGGGATCATTTCGATGCCGCCGTCCCGTACGCGAAATCGTCGAATGCGGTGACGCTGTCCGCCTTCGTCCACACGCCCACCGCACCCGCTCCTGCGATGTGTCGATCGTCGAGGTCGATGTACGATTTTCCATCGAGGATGATGCGTATCCGCGTGCCGTGGAATTCCGCACGCAGCGTATGCCAGGTATCACGTGCGACCGGTGCATCGACATACTTGATCGTGTTGCGGCGGCCTTTCTCGGTGTAATAGAGCGAGACGTTGTTCTCGAGCGCGTTGGCACGTGCGACGTAGTAGTTGTCGCCATTCTTCCAGCGCCAGACGATGCCGCCGGCCTGATCCTCGCGTCCTGCAATCGGCTTCAACTTCACCTCCACGAACCCGTCCGCGAGCGACACCGCATGCTTCACGCACCAGGGAAAGTCGCCCGTCGCCGACTGCTTCAACACGTTCGGCGCGCTCGTTGCGCGGGCGTCGACTTCCACCGACCAGTGCGAGGTGCCGCGGCCGGTCACGCCCGCGATCCAGTCCGGCGGGAGCCTTCCCGGCGCGTCCTTATCGAAGTTGACGGTGTCGGCCTGCGTGCCGGCCGCGAGCGCGGCGACGGCCACTCCGGTGATGATCTTTGCCATGATGCCTCCGTTTGCGAGTATCGGTGCGAACCGACATGCCATGGGAACACTGCGAGCGGAAACGCGCGAAGGATGCAGCGCTTCCATGACGGGCAGAGGATTCATTACGTCCAGCGCACGCTCCCGCTCGGCCGATCGACCCAACGTTCAGGAGCAGAACTTGGACGCCGGAGCGTCTTCGAACGGGGAGTCTGCTTGCAATCCCCGGGTGATTGAAGATTAGACCCGGCGGGGGCCGGCGGTCAAGCGCTGCAGTGACGCTTGCAGCAGCACCACGCCATGACTTAGCTGCTCGCCTCGACCAGCAACGGAGTCAGCGCCGCGCGTATCGGCGGTGGAATCGACGAGGGTCGCTGCGACGCGCGATCGATCCATACGTGCACGAAGCGGCCGCTCGCCGCCGGTGCCGTATCGCCCTGGTGAAAAAGGCCGATCTCGTAGGTCACCGACGAGCGTCCGAGCTTCGTGATTCGCATGCCCGCGTCGATGGTCTCGGGAAACGAGAGCGAATTGTGGAATTGGCAGCTCGTCTCGACCACGACGCCGATCGACGGATGATCGCGAACGTCATGGCCTGCGACGCGAACCAGATGCTCGTTCACCACCGTGTCGAAATACGAGTAATACGTCGCGTTGTTGACGTGGCCGTAGCTGTCGTTGTCCATCCAGCGCGTGGGGATCGCGAGAAAGTGACTGTATGCCGAACGCGGCAGTACCGTTGTGCGACTCATCGCAATGGTGGCGCCGGGGTGCCGCCGATCATCCGTGCGTCGAGCAGCTCGATCCAGTGGCGAACGGATCGCGAAGTGCCGGCTGCGAGGTGCGTGAGACAGCCGATGTTGGCGCTGGCGATGACGTCGGGCTTGCCCGCTTCGAGTGCAGCAAGCTTGTTGGTACGCAACTGATTGGCGAGCTCCGGCTGCAGCACAGAGTAAGTCCCGGCCGATCCGCAGCAAAGATGGCTGTCCGCAACGGGCGTCAACTGGAGACCGAGAGCCAGCAATATTTCTTCAACCCGACCGCGAATTTTCATGCCGTGCTGCAGCGTGCACGGCGGGTGGAACGCAACTTTCTGCGCGCCGATGTCCATCGCCACTTTGGGTGCAATCTTGCGCCATTCGTCGCCGATGACCTCGACCGTGTCGCGCGTCATCGCGGCCACGCGTTTCGACTTCTCGGCATACACGGGGTCGTCGCGCAGCAGATGACCGTAATCCTTGACCATCACGCCGCAGCCGCTGGCAGTCACCACGATCGCCTCCGCACCGGCTTCGATGTGCGGCCACCACGCATCGATGTTGCGCCTGGCAAGCGCGATCGCTTCATCTGCTGCGTCGAGGTGGTACGGCAGCGCGCCGCAACAGCCTCCGCCGCCGGCGCGCACGAGCGAGATCTCGATACGGTCGAGCACCCGCGCCATCGCGGCATCGATGTTGGGCGCCATGGTCGGCTGAACGCAGCCTTCGAGCACCAGCATCTTGCGCTCGTGTTGTGGCGCGGGCCACGTACCCGCCGAGGCGGCAGCGGGGATCTTTGCCCGCAGAGCGCCAGGGAGGAAAGGCTTGAAGACGCGCCCCAGCGCCATGGCGCCGGCGAAGAGCGGCTTCGACGTCAGTCCGCGACGCAGCGACCACCGCACGGCCTGTTCGGACGGCGTGCGGCCCACGCGCTGGTCGACCACATGGCGGCCGATGTCGAGAAGCCGTCCATACTGAACACCCGAGGGACAGGTGGTCTCGCAATTGCGGCACGTAAGGCAGCGATCGAGATGCAGCTGCGTCTTCTGCGTGACGGGCTGCCCTTCCAGCACCTGCTTCATGAGGTAGATGCGCCCGCGCGGGCCATCGAGCTCATCCCCCAGCAATTGATAGGTCGGGCACGTTGCGGTGCAAAACCCGCAATGCACGCAACTGCGCAGGATGGCGTCGGCTTCCTTCCCTTCCGGCGTGTCCTTGATGAAATCGGCGAGTTCGGTTTGCAACGTCAGAAAGCGGCGTATAGCCGGCCAGGATTGAGGATGTTGGCAGGATCGAACACCGCCTTCAGACGACGGTGCAGCGCGAGGAGCGTGTCGGACAGGGGATGAAACGCGCCAGGGGTTTTGTCTGCGGCGCGGAAGAGCGTGGCGTGACCGCCGTGTTTCTGCGCCCATGCCCGCAGGTCTGTCGCTTGACCGAATGGCGCGCCGGCGACCCAACGCAGCCCGCCGCCCCATTCGATGCACTGTTCACCGCCGAGTTCCGCGTGCGGCGCTGTCGATTTGACTGAGAGTCGCCAAAGCGGCGCCCCTTCCGCTGCGCTTGCGAAACAGGGGTGCGTTTGATCGCGAATGCTGCGCCAGAAGAAGTCGGCGTAGCTCGATTCCATGACGTCGCCGCCGAGCCTCGCGCCAGCGGCGTCGACCGCCGGAACCGCGCCGGACAAACGCACCGCAAGGAGGCCGCCATGGAAGAAGGTTGCTGATATCGGCAGCGGCTTTGCACCCCATTCGTTCATCATGCGCAACGCATCGACCGGTGTGCAATCGAAAACACGCGTGGCTTCCGTTTTCGGCACGGGCAGGCACTTGAGCGAAATATCGAGCAGTACGCCGAGCGTGCCCAGCGAGCCGGTCATCAGCCTCGATACGTCGAAGCCGGCCACGTTCTTCATGACGCGGCCGCCGAAGCTCAAGTCATCGCCGCTGCCGTCGAGAATGCGCACCCCGAGAACGAGATCGCGCACCGCGCCTCCATGCGGCCGGCGCGGTCCGGAAAGACCTGCCGCAACGCAGCCGCCGAGCGTGGCAGCCGATGTGGTGGCGTCATCGGACCCGCTGCCGAAATGCGGCGGCTCGAACGCCAGCATCTGCCCGCGTGCGCGCATCGCATCCTCGATCTCGTGCAACGGCGTCCCGGCGCGCGCGGTGATGACGAGCTCGGTCGCGTCGTAATCGATGATGCCGCGATAGCCGCGCGTATCCAGCACCTCGCCTTCGATCGCTTGGCCGTAGAAATCCTTGCTGCCGCCGCCGCGAATCCGCAACGGTTTTCTCCGCGCCGCTGCAGCGCGGATCCGGTCCTGCCATTCGGCGATTACCGCCTCGGTCATGATCCCGATCCCGCCTAGGTGGTTTGCGCAACGAGCTTGTCGCGGTAGATGACACGGGGCTCGTCACCTTCGACAACGGTGGTTTCCTTGAGCGCCGCGTCTTCCCATTCGCGCAAGAGCGGATGAGCGAGGAGATCACGCAGATAATCGGCCGCGGCGCCCTCCGGCGCGACGCCGTATGTGCGAAAACGAAAAGCCACCGGCGCGTAGAACACGTCGGCGAGCGAGAACGCGCCGCACAGGTAGGGCCCGCCGGCGGCAAAGCGCTGGCGTCCCTCGTTCCAGATCTCGGTGACGCGAGCGATGTCGGCTGCGAGCGCGGGCGACCACGGACGAACGTCGACGCGCTCGCGAATGCACATCGCCATCTCGCTGCGCAATGCGGAAAAGCCGGAATGCATTTCGCACGCGACGCAACGAGCCCACGCGCGGGCGGCGTTGTCGGCCGGCCACATTCCCTTGTGCCACTCGGCCAGGTATTCGGCGATGGCGAGCGAATCCCACACGATCGTCTCGCCGTCGTGCAGGCAAGGCACCCGCAACGACGGCGAAAAGGTCCGGTTCGACGGATTCGGCTGTGCCTGCCCGCTCAGTTGTACAAGCACTTCGACGAACGGCTTGCCGGTCAGCTTGACAGCGAGCCAGCCGCGCAGCGACCACGACGAGTAATTCTTGTTGCCGACATAGAGGGTGTACATGTCAGAAGCCAGGGGCCGAGGTCAGGAATGGGGAGGAAGCAGAGGGAGTGGTGTTCAAAAACCGCCGTTGGAAATTCAGTCGAGCGGCACCGTCTTGCCGGGGTTCATGATGTTGTGCGGATCGAGGGCGCGTTTCAGCGTGCGCATCACGTCGACGGCATCGCCGTGCTCGGCAACGAGCGCGTCCAGCTTGTGCACGCCGATGCCATGCTCACCGGTGCACGTGCCGCCCATCGCTATCGCTCGCAGGCTGACTCGCTTCGCCAGCGCTTCCGCCTTCGCACGCTCGTCGCCGTTGTCGGGATCGAAGAGAACCACCAAGTGAAAATTGCCATCGCCGACATGGCCGACGATCGGCGCAACGAGTCCGGTCGCGTCGACATCGGCCTTCGTTTCCAGGATGCAGTCGGCGAGACGCGAGATCGGCACGCAGGCATCGGTGGCAAAGCCCTGCTTGCCCGGCGATAGCGTCATCGCGGCGTAGTACGCTGCGTGCCGCGCTTTCCACAACCGTGTGCGATCCTCGGGCAGCGTCGCCCACTCGAAGCTGCCGCCGCCGAACTCCGCGGTAATCGCCTGCATGTGCTCCGACTGCTCCGCAACGCCGGCTGCGCTGCCGTGAAATTCGAAGAACAGCGTCGGCTTGGCAGCATAGCCCGTGAGCTTCGAGTACCGGATGCAAGCGTCCATCTGCACCTCGTCCAGCAGCTCGATGCGCGCAACCGGAATACCCGTTTGCATCGCCACGATCACGGTATTGACCGCGCCTTCCAGATCGGCGAACTGGCACACGGCAGCGGAGATCGCCTCCGGCACGCCGTAAAGCCGCAACTGGATTTCGGTGATGATGCCGAGCGTGCCTTCCGCGCCCACGTACAAGCGCGTCAGGTCGTAGCCCGCGCTCGACTTGCGTGCACGGCCGCCGGTTTTGATGATGCGTCCCTCGGGCGTCACGACGGTGAGCCCGAGCACGTTCTCGCGCATCGTGCCGTAGCGCACGGCGTTGGTGCCCGACGCGCGCGTTGCCGCCATGCCGCCGATCGTCGCGTTGGCGCCGGGATCGATCGGGAAGAAGAGCCCGCTGCCCTTCAGCTCGGCGTTGACCTGCTCGCGCGTCACGCCGGCCTGAACGCGACAGTCGAGGTCCTCGACGTTGATCTCGAGCACGCGGTCCATCTGCGAGAGGTCGACGCATACGCCGCCGTAGAGCGCCGCCACGTGACCTTCGAGCGACGTGCCGACACCGAATGCGATGACCGGCACGCGCGCTGCATGGCACAGGCGGACGATCCCGGCGACTTCTTCATTGGTGTGCGGAAACACGACGACATCGGGCAGCGCCGGATCGGCCAGGCCCTCGCCGTGGCTGTGCTGGTCGCGTACCGAGCGCGAGGTGATCGCGCGCTCGCCGTAGTCGGCCTGCAGCGCCGTGACCAGATCGGTCACCGCCCTCGCATCGGGACGTTCGCGTCGATGCAGTTGCGCAGAGAGAGAGTCGTTCATCGGATGCTCGCTATCGTCATGAATGCCCCGCACCGCCCGGCTGGCAAACGGCGGCTACAACGTGCCATGGCGCACATGCCACGGCACCCATCAGAACCGCGGGATCTCCGGATGCGGAATCTGCCCGGCATGCACGTGCAGCTTGCCGAATTCGGCGCAGCGCGAAAGCGTGGGCACGCCCTTGCCCGGGTTCAGCAAGCCATGCTCATCGAACGCCGCCTTGATCCCGAGGAAGCGCGCAAGCTCCGCCGACTTGAACTGCTGGCACATGCCCTGAATCTTTTCCATGCCCACACCGTGCTCGCCCGTGATCGTGCCGCCGACTTCGATGCAGAGCGTCAGGATGGCAAGACCGAACGCCTCGGTGCGCTCCACTTCGTCACCCACGTTGGCATCGAACATGATGAGCGGATGCAGATTGCCGTCGCCGGCATGAAATACGTTCGCGCAGCGCAAACCGTATTGCTCCGAGAGTTCCGCGATCCGTGTTAGGACGCCCGCCAACGCGCGCCGCGGGATGGTCCCGTCCATGCAGTAGTAGTCGGGCGTGAGCCGGCCGATGGCCGGGAACGCGGCCTTGCGGCCCGACCAGAACAAGTACCGCTCGCGTTCGTCCTTCGACACGCGGATTTCCGTGGCCCCGGCTTCCGCGAGCACGCGTTCGATCTCGGCCATGTCCGCCGCGACCTCCTCGGGTGCGCCATCGGTTTCGACCAGCAGGACTGCCTGCGCATCCTGCGGATAACCGGCGTGCACGAACTGTTCGACCGCGCGCGTGGCCGCTTGATCCATCATCTCCAGTCCTGCCGGCACGATGCCGGCCGCGATGACGGCGGCGACCGCATCGCCTGCTTGCCGCACGTCGTCGAACGCTGCCAACGCGACCTGCGCGAGCAGCGGCTTCGGCGTCAGCTTGACCGTGATCTCGGTCGTGACTGCGAGGAGCCCCTCGGAGCCGGTGACCAGCGCCAGCAGGTCGTAACCCGGGCTGTCGAGCGCATCGCAGCCGAACTCGACGACGTCGCCGGTGATCAGCACGCCGCGCACGCGACGCAGGTTGTGCACGGTCAACCCGTATTTGAGGCAGTGCACGCCACCGGCATTTTCGGCGACGTTGCCGCCGATGGAGCAGGCAATCTGGGACGATGGGTCGGGCGCGTAGTACAAGCCGTAGGACGACGTGGCTTCGGAGATGGCGAGATTGCGCACACCCGGCTGCACGACGGCGGTACGCGTCGATGGGTCGATCGAGAGAATCCGGTTGAGCTTCGCCAGCGAGAGCAGGACGCCCTTCGCGTGCGGGAGTGCGCCACCCGAAAGGCTCGTGCCGGCGCCCCGCGCGACGACCGGAACGCGCGCCGCGTGACAGCGCTCCAGCACCGCGACCACCTGCGCCTCGTTCGCGGGCAAGGCGACGGCCGCCGGCTGCTCCCGATACATCGAGAGCCCATCGCACTCGTAGGGCCGCGTGTCCTCCGCGGCGGTGAGGAGCGCCGAGGCGGGCAGAATCGCCGCTAATTGTTCATGGAGGGAGGAAGCAAGCATGGCCGTAAAAAGCGATGGCGATCGGGCTGGCGACAAACGCTGGAGCCCCGATCGTGTGGCGTCGAATGCCCGATTATTTCACATCACGCGAGATCAAGGCGCGAATCGGGCCCAAGACACGCCTTGCGTGACCCGCCTATACTGCCGGGCCGTCCCAACATAGAATTCCGCGCTTCGACCAAGGTCAAACGCGCCATCACCGAATCAGGAGAACCCGATGACTATTCGCCCCGCGCTCCATGTGTTCGCCGCATTCGCGGCTGCAATGCTGGCATGGCCCGTCGCCCCGGCCGCAGCGCAGACAACGCTCAAGATGAACATCTCGATCAGCCAGAATTCGCACTATGGCGTGGCGGTCGACGCGTTCGCGCGCGAAATCGAAAAGCGCACCAACGGACGCTACAAGGTGCAGAACTTCTACTCGGGCGCACTCGGCGCGGAGCGCGAATCGATCGAGGCACTGCAGGTCGGCACGCTCGACCTTACGCTGACATCGACCGGGCCGGTACCGAACTTCGTGCCCGAGGTTGCGATCCTCGACATTCCGTTTCTCTTTCGCGATTACGCGCATGCCCGTTCCGTGCTCGATGGTCCGATCGGGCAGGATCTGCTGCAGAAATTCCCGTCGAAGGGACTGGTTGCGCTGGCCTGGTGCGAGAACGGATTCCGCCACATGACCAACAGCAAGCACCCCGTCAATGCGCCCGATGACCTGAAGGGTTTGAAGATGCGGACGATGGAAAATCCGGTTCACATCCAGGCCTACAAGCAGTTCGGCATCATTCCGACCCCGATGGCCTTCACCGAAGTGTTTACCGCCCTGCAACAGGGCACGGTCGATGGCCAGGAGAATCCGCTCTCCGTGATTTCGGCGGCCAAATTCGATCAGGTGCAGAAGTACATGACACTCACCGGCCACGTTTATTCGCCCGCGCTGATCCTCATGAGCAAGGCGCAATTCGACAAGCTGTCGGCGGCCGACAAGCAGGTGTTTTTCGACGCAGCGAAGGAAGCGGTCAAGGCCAATCGCGCACGCATCGACGAGGACGAGAAAAAGGCCGTGGCCGATCTTCGCTCCAAGGGAATGACCGTGGTGGAGACGGTGGACAAGTCGAAGTTCCAGGCGACGCTGCAGCCGACCTTTGTCGAATTCGGCAAGAAGTTCGGGCAGGACAACATCGACAAGATCCGCAATTACAAGTAACGGCACTGCGTCCCGAGTCCAGGAGGATTCGTGCGACAAGCTTTTCTTGCGCTCGAGCGACGCACGACGGCATTCTCGCTCGCCATCGCGTGCGCCATGCTGGTGGCGGCCGCATCGCTCGGCCTGTATCAAATCCTGGCCCGCTTCATCTTCCATCAACCGGCTGAATGGTCGGAGGTGCTGATCCGTTTCGCGCTGATCTGGATGGTGTTCATGGGCGTGCCCGCGGCGTTCCGGCAAGGCGCCATGGTCTGCGTCGATCTCGCCTACCGCAAAGGCGGCCCGCGCATGAAACGCGCGCTCGACTGGCTGGTCGCGATTTGCGCGCTGATCCTGGTTGCGGTGATCGTCAACTACGGCTTCGATTACGCCTACCGCGCGCGCTTCCAGACGATCAGCGGGCTCGAGTCGTTCTCGATGACCTGGCCGTATCTCGCACTGCCCGTCGGCGGCCTCTTCTGCGTGCTCGGCATCATCGGCTGCCTCATCGACCCGCGGCGGCAAGAGCTTGAAACGGCTCAGTAGCCGCGTGTCTTCCGATGCACCGACTGCCGCGACGAGTTTGAACCGGCGCAGTGGCCGGGCGCTCCCGCCGCACGACTTCCTTCCGGAGCTAAGCGCATGCCATCGGTGATGTTCCTGACGATGATCCTGTGCTTTGCGCTCAGCGTCTCGGTGGCGGTGTCGATCGGGCTCGCCAGCCTGATCGGCGCGTGGCAGGCGAAGTTGAACCTCCTTGCGATCGTCAAGGAGATGTTCGGCTCGATCAACAAATTTCCACTCGCGGCCATTCCGTTCTTCATTCTCGCCGGCAATCTCATGGAGTCGGGCGGCATCTCGGCGCGCCTCGTCGATTTCGCGAAGTCGATCGTCGGCGGCATCCAGGGCGGCCTCGCGGCCACTTGCGTCCTGACGTGCATGATCTTCGCCGCCGTGTCAGGCTCGAGCGTGGCCACCACATTCGCCATCGGTGCCATCCTCATTCCCGCGCTCATCAAACACGGCTACCCCACCAATTTCGCGGCGGCGCTGCAAGCGACCTCGGCGGAGCTCGGCGTCATCATCCCGCCGTCGATACCGATGATCCTGTACGGCGTATCGGCTGAAGTATCGATCGGCGAGCTCTTCATCTCGGGCTTCGGCCCCGGCTTGCTGATCGGCGTCGTGCTGATGGTGTTCGTCGTGATGTACGCGCGCATCAAAGGCTACGGCAAGGGCGACCGTGAAGGCCAGCTGGCGTTCTTCGTGGCAACCCGGCGCGCCGCGCTCGCGCTGCTCATGCCCGTCATCATTCTCGGCGGCATTTACGGCGGCGTGTTCACCCCGACGGAGGCATCGGTCGTGGCCGTTTTCTACGCTCTCATCGTCGGCGTCGGCGTGTATCGCGAAACGAAAGTCGCGGACCTGCCGGGCGTGTTGCGCAAGAGCGTGATCTCGTCGGCCGTGATCATGTTCATCATCGCCAATGCGGGCCTCTTCAGCTATCTCATCACCCGCGCCGGTGTGCCGGACCTGATCGGTGCCTTTCTGGTCGAATGGCTGCGCTCGCCGGCACTCTTCCTTCTAGGGGTGAACGCTGCACTCTTCGTGATCGGCATGTTCATCGAAACCTCGGCCTCGATCATCGTGCTGGCGCCGATCCTGGCGCCCGTAGCGCAGCACTTCGGGATAGATCCCGTGCACTTCGGGATCGTGATGGTCGTCAACCTGGCGCTCGGGATGATCACGCCGCCATTCGGCGTCAATCTTTTCGCTGCCTGTACCGTGGCCCGCATTTCGCTCGACCAGATCGTCACGCGTCTCGTGCCCTTCGTCCTGGTCGTGCTCGGCTGTCTCATGGTGATCACGTACGTGCCGTGGATTTCGATCGGCTTGCGCGACCTCGTGTACGCCAAATGAACACCGTCGAACGCAGCGCCTCGAAGCAGCCGAACGGGCCGCTTGCAGGCCTCAAGGTGCTCGAGCTCGGGGCGCTGATCGCGGGCCCGTTTTGCGCCAAGCTGCTGGCGGAGTTCGGCGCCGAGGTCGTCAAGATCGAGCCGCCGGGACAAGGCGATGCGCTGCGCAAGTGGCGCTACATGAAGGACGGCACGTCCGTCTGGTGGCACGTGCAGTCACGCGGCAAGAAGTCCGTCGCGCTCGATCTGCGCAAAGCGGAAGGCCAGGCCATCGCGAGGAAGCTCGCACTCGGCGCCGACATCGTGGTGGAAAACTTCAGGGCCGGCACGCTGGAGGAATGGGGACTCGGCTACGAAACGCTGGCCGCGCAGAACCCGCGCCTCATCTTGGCGCGCATCTCGGGTTACGGGCAGACCGGGCCGTATCGCGAGCGCCCCGGCTTCGGCGTAATCGGTGAAGCGATGGGCGGAATGCGTTACGTGACCGGCACGCCCGACCGCCCGCCGGCGCGCGTCGGCGTATCGATCGGCGACACGCTGTCGGCGCTGTACGGCGTCATCGGCATCCTCATGGCGCTCGAAGCGCGCCACAAGACCGGACGCGGGCAGATGATCGACGTCGCGTTGTACGAATCGGTGTTCTCGGTGATGGAATCGATGCTGCCCGAGTTCGACGCATTCGGCGCGATACGCGAGCGCACCGGCTCGATCCTGCCGGGGATTGCGCCCACCTCGGCGTACCGTTGCAACGATGGCACGTACGTGCTGATCGCCGCCAATGGCGATTCGATATTCAGGCGCCTGTGCGGCGCGTTGGGGCGCGACGATCTCGCGGCGGATGCGTCGCTCGCCCACAACGACGGCCGCGGCGCGAGGCAAGGCTGGCTCGACGAGCAGATCGAGGCGTGGACGAGCATGCACTCGCCGGCGCAAGTGCTCGCGGCGATGGAAAAAGCCGAAGTGCCGGCGTCCAAAATCTACTCGATCGCCGACATCGTCGCCGATCCGCACTATGCGGCGCGCGAAATGATCCGTCAGGTGCAATTGACCGACGGCACCACGTTGAAAGTGCCGGGCGTGGTGCCGCGACTGTCTGCAACACCGGGAGACATACACGGCGCCGGGCCGGCGCTCGGCGAGCACACCGACAGCGTGCTGCGCGATCTCGGTTACGACGAGGCGGCAATTGCCGCGTTGCGCACGGCGAAAGTGATCGGCTGACGCACCCGTTTCGGGATCGACCCTGATCGGCTAACGCGCTTTTCCCGAATCGAGGATCATCGGCGGTCGTCGTTTCAGATACATCGTCCGCCATCCACCTCGAGGCAGGCGCCGGTGATGAACGCCGCCTCGTCCGACGCAAAGAAGACCGCAGCCGTCGCGATATCGGAAGGCTGCGAAAGGCGTCCGAGCGGGATCGTTGCGACGAACTTCGCGCGCATCTCCGGGGTGTCGGCGCCCATGAAATCGGCGAGCATCGCCGTTTCCCCGGCGACGGGATTGATGATGTTGACGCGGATGTTGTGCGGCGCGAGCTCCGCGGCGAGCGAGCGCGACGTGACGATCGCGGCGCCCTTGCTGCCGTTATACCAGGTGAGTCCCGGCCGCGGTCGCACGCCGGCGGTCGAGGCGATGGTGATGAAGACGCCGTTGCGCTTGCTGCGGAAATGCGGCACCGCGTGGCGCGCGGTCAGGAAGAGACTCTTCACGTTCACCGCGTAGATCTTGTCGAACTCGGCCTCGGACACGTCCTGCATCGGCTGATTGCGATGCGTCGTCCCGGCGTTGTTGACGACGATGTCGAGATCGCCGAATTCGGACAACGCGAACGCCACCAGATGCGCGACCGACGCATCTTTCGACACGTCACCGGCGCAGAAACGGGCGCGTCCGCCACTCGCTACGATCTCGCGCGTGACGCGTTCGCCGTTAGCAGCATGGATATCGTTGACGACGATTCGCGCGCCCTCCTCTGCGAAGCGTTTGGCGATGCCTTCGCCGAAACCCGACCCGGCGCCGGTGACGATCGCGATCTTGTTCTCGAGTCTCATCGATGATGGTCCCTATCCGTGCTGGAAGACGACGGTTTTGAGAACGCTGTAGCCGTACAGTGCCTCGAAGCCTTTCTCGCGCCCGTGGCCGGACGACTTGACGCCGCCGAACGGCAACTCGACACCGCCGCCGGCGCCATAGTTGTTGACGAACACCTGGCCGCTGCGGATCGCGCGCGCCATTCGCATCTGCCGTGCACCGTCGGCGGTCCACACGCCGGCGACCAGGCCGAACTCCGTCGCATTCGCGAGACGCACCGCATCCGCCTCGTCGTTGAACGGCATCGCCGCGAGGACGGGGCCGAACACTTCCTCGCAGGCGAGGCGACTCGTCGGCGGCACGTCGCGCAGGAGGCGCGGCTCGACATAGAAACCCGATGCCGGCGTTTCAGGTGCGATCGTCCCGCAGGCGACGGTCGCGATGCGCTCGCGCTCGGCTTCCGACAGAAACCCGCGCACGCGCTGCAACTGGCTGCCGCGAATGAGCGGACCGCAATCGAGATCGGCGAGCGCCGGTCCTACTTTGAGCGCGCGAAAGCGTGCGCCGAGCCGATCCAGCACTTCTTCATAGCGGGACCCTTCGACGAGCAAGCGGCTGCCCGCCGAACAGGTCTGCCCGGCATTCTGCACGATGGCATTGACGAGCACCGGCAGCGCTGCCGCGAGATCGGCATCGGCGAACACGATCTGCGGTCCCTTGCCACCCAACTCCAGCGTGACCGGGCAATGGCGTTTTGCCGCTTCCTGCGCGACACCCGCGCCGGTCAGCGGCGATCCGGTGAACGAGATGTGTTGAACGCCGGGGTGCGCAGCGAGCGCAGCGCCGGCCTCGTTGCCCAGGCCCGTGACGATGTTGATCACGCCTTCCGGGAAGTCGCACCGCACCGCGATGTCCGCTACCCGGAGGATCGAAAGGCACGCGTCCTCGGCAGGCTTCACGACGCACGCGTTGCCGGCGGCAAGCGCGCCACCCACCGAGCGTCCGAAGATTTGCAACGGATAATTCCACGGAATGATGTGCCCGGTGACACCGTGCGGTTCGCGCCATGTCAGCACCGTGTAACCCGCCGGATAGGGAATCGTCTCGCCGTGGAACTTGTCGCACGCGCCACCGTAGAACTCGAAATAGCGGGCGCATGCCGCGACATCGGCCCTGGCCTGCTTCATCGGCTTGCCGCAGTCGCGCGCTTCAAGCGTGGCAAGCTCGTCGGCGTGCTCGAGAATCGCATGGCCGAGCCGCGCCAGGAGACGGCCCTTCTCGGCGGGCGCAAGCCTGCTCCAGGCACCGTCTCTCGCTTCTTGTGCCGCACGCACTGCGCGATCCACATCCGGCGCCTTGCCGCGCGCAATCGCGGCAAATGGCTCGCCGCTGGAAGGGTCGATCATCGGCAGCGTTTCGCCGCCCTCGGGGGCGAGCCACTCGTTGCCGATGAAGTTGCGTTCAGGCGAAAAGACGGAGGGGGCTGGAATGGGGTGCGGAGCATTCATGGTGGTCGATGTCGTGTGTAGCGCGCTGGAGTCGCCGTCGTCGGGAGTGGCGATTCGGTAACTGCGCGAGAATTAACCTGCCGCGTCGCGGGTCGTTAACGCTTCGGCGTGAACTTCCACGCCAGCGTGTTCTCATCGGTTCGAGGAACGTAGCCGATGCCGTCGCGCGTGGCCCAAAGGTTGACCTGGAAGTGCAATGGGATGATGCCGGTATCGTTGATGGCGAGCTCGGTCGCGCGCTGCAGAAACGCCTCGCGCCGCGCGTCGTCGACGGTGGCGAGCGCGTCTTCGGTGAGCGCATCCACCTTGCCGTTCGAATAGCGCCCGCGATTCGCGGTGCCGAATCCCTTGTCCCGATTGTAGGTCATGAGCAGCGCCTTCAACGACGACGATGCTTCGCCGGTGCCGGTGCTCCAGCCGACCAGCATGAAGCTGAACTTGAGATCGGTCGCCTGGGTGAAGAACGTCGACGACGGCATGGCGACAACCTTCGTGTCGATGCCCACGCGCGAAAGCATTTGCGCCACCGCCTGAGCGATCTTGGCGTCGTTCACGTACCGATTGTTCGGCGCATGGATGGTGAGCCCGAAGCCATCGGGATATCCCGCTTCGGCCAGCAGCTTCTTGGCGCCCGCGGGATCGTACGCTTCGACCTTCAGGTTCCTGGTCGCGCCGAACAGGAAGTCGGCGACGAGCTGGCCGGCGGCCACCGCCTCGCCTTCCATCACCTTCTCGACCATCACCGGACGATTGATGGCTTTGGATATCGCCTTGCGCACGCGAGGGTCCTTCAGCGGATTTTTCGCGAGCACCTTGCCAGCCTTGTCCGTGACGAATGGCGAGCTTTCGCGGTCGCTGTCCATGTGCAGGTAGATGAGGCGGTCGGCCACCGTCCGAAACACCTGCAGCCGCTTGTCCTTCTTCAATTGCGCTGCATCGGATGTCGGCACGTTCTCGATCACCTGCACGTCACCGGAAAGAAGCGCCGCGACACGCGAGGCATCCTGCGGCAGCAGGCGCAGCGTGACGTTGTCCCACGGCGTCTTGCCGCCCCAGTACGCATCATTGCGCGCGAGCTCGATGCGATTCCCCTTCTCGTACTTCACGAGCTTGTAGGGCCCGGTGCCGATGGCCGCTTTGCCGCTGTTGAAATCCTCGGTGCTGGCTTTCGCCGCGGCTTTCGAGATGATCGTCACCTGCGTCATGTCGGAGGGCATGAGCGGATACGGTGTCGCCGTCTTGAGACGGATGGTGTACGGATCCACCACCACGGTCTCCTTGATCTGCTTGGTGAATGCGGTGAACGGGGACGGGCTGTTCTGCACGAACGGCACGTGCTCGATCGAGGCGACCACGTCGGCCGCGGTGAAGTCGCTGCCGTCGTGGAACTTGACGCCGCGACGCAGCTTGAATTCCCAGGTCAGCGGATCGATCGTCTTCCACTCGGTCGCAAGACCCGGCTCGAGCTGCGACTTTTCGTTCCGTTGCACCAGGAAGCCGAAGATGTGGGCCGCGACATTGTTGTTCGGCGTCACGTTGTGATAGTGCGGGTCGATGGCCGTCACGTCGGTGCCGAGTCCAATCGTCAGATTGGCAGCCAGGCAGCGCGAGGCCACGATGGTGGCTGCACTGGCGATGACAACGAAGGCTGCAACGCGGCGCGACAATGGCATGGATTCTCCCTGGCTCGAAGCGGTGGCTCGAGTCGTCAAGAATAGCGCAACGCCTCGCCCGAGGTGCAACCCGCGCCCGTTTCAGGTGTCTAGAACACAGGTAGGGCGGAACGGGCGATGGTTCGCGGTTTTGTTTCGAATTGTTACCCGGGTCAACTTTTGCCCTGCTGCAGCGTTCTAATGGGGGTCGTGGGAGAGGCTGGTGTGAGCTGGTGAGCTGGCAATGCCGGGTTTCGCACCGCGCCTGGTTTCAACAATGTCAAGGAGGTCTACATGACACGTCGTTTAGCCATCGCCGGCGCCTTTGCGGCAACGCTTGCTGCGGGTGCGTTATTTACGCCCACCGCAAGCGCGGGTAACGTCGCCTGGAGCGTCTCGGTTGGCGCGCCCGGGTTTGCCGTTACCGCAGGCGCTCCGGGCTACTACTATGGACACCGGCACTACTATCGGCCGTACCGGCGCCCGGTCGTCGTCGCGGCGGCGCCCTACGTTGTGCCCGCCCCGGTCGTTGCGTACCCGGCTCCCGTGGTGGTAGCGCCGCGGCCGTACTACTACGCGCCAGGGCCCGTCTACTACCGCTACTGAGCCTCTGCGCGACCCCTCCCGTTCAGGGTTGAGGGCGGCCAGGCTCAATGCAGGAAGGCGCCGGCCTGAGAGGGGAGGCCGAGCACGTGAGTTCGCGGTGAGGCCTACCGGCCGTATTTGATTCGGTAGATCGCGCCGGCCAGATCGTCTGCCACGAGCAACGATCCGTCCGGCGCGATCGTCACGTCGGCCGGCCGTCCCCAGGCCGATTCGCCGTCCAGCCAGCCCTCCGCGAACGGTTCGTAGCGCACCGCGTTCGCTCCGTCCAGCGTAACCATCGTGACCCGGTAGCCGATCTTGCGGCTCCTGTTCCACGACCCATGTTCCGCAATGAAAATCCGGTTGCGGTACGCCGGCGGAAACTGCGTTCCCGTGTAGAAGCGCATGCCCAGCGCCGCCACGTGCGGCCCGAGCCTCTGCGCTGGCGGCGAGAATTCACGGCAGGGGTGCGCCGACCCGTACTGCGGGTCGGCAATGATTCCCGCGTGGCAATACGGATAGCCGAAGTTCATGCCTGCGCGCGGGGCATGGTTGAGCTCGTCCGGCGGCGAGTCGTCGCCCAGCATGTCGCGCCCGTTGTCGGTGAACCACATCTCGCGCGTCTGCGGATGCCAATCGAAGCCGACGCTGTTGCGCACGCCTCGCGCGAACGTCTCGAGGCCGCTGCCGTCCGCGTTCATGCGCATGATGTTCGCCTGCACGTTTGGGTCGGGCTCGCAGATGTTGCACGGCGCGCCGACCGGCACGTACAGCTTGCCGTCGGGGCCGAACGCGATGAACTTCCATCCGTGCCCCGATTGGTCGGGAAACTTGTCGGTCACCACGACCGGCGACGGCGGATCGGTCAACCGCTTTTCGATGTCGTCGAAGCGCAGGATCCGCGTGACGGCCGAGACGTAAAGCGCTCCGTTGTGAAACGCTACGCCGACGGGCTGGCGCAGGCCGGAGGCAATCCGGCGCACCACCGCCTCGCCCTCGCCATTGTCCGGCAGCGTGACCGCATGCACGTCGCCCCGGTTCGAGCCCACGAACAGCGTGCCGTTCGCACCCCAGGTCATTTCGCGTGCGCTCGGGACCCGGGCGGCGAGCGAGATGGTGAAGCCTGGCGGCAAGCGGATGCTGTCGATGGGCAGCGCCCGCTGCGCCTGGGCCGGGGACGACTCGCCCAGGAGCGAGGCGCCGATCATCAGGACGCATGCCATGGCACTTCCAGTGGGAACGCAATACTTCGCGAGGCGGCTCATGACACGATCTCCCGGGCGTCGTTTTGACGCATGCGGCGATTTGACAGCACTCGGCCGCATGCCTATCCTGATCCTTTGCCCGTCGCGCGTCGCCGCAGACGGAAGGCACATCCCCCTATGAATGCTCCCGAAACCCTCACTTCCGTTCGTCCCGGCGGCGAGACGCAGCCGTCTGCGCCAAGCATCGCCGGCTGGGATCTTATCCGCACGCTGATTGCATTCGATACCACGAGCCGCGAATCGAATCTCGCCCTGATCGATTGGGTGCGCGGTTATCTTAAAGGTTACGGGATCGATTCGTCGCTGACGTTCAATGACGATCAGCGCAAGGCCAATCTCTTCGCCACTCTGCCCGATCAGCATGGCAACACGATCGATCGAGGAATAGTGCTTTCGGGTCACACCGACGTCGTCCCCGTCGACGGCCAGCCGTGGGAAACCGATCCATTCACCGCGACGCTCAAGGGCGACAAGCTTTTTGCGCGCGGCGCGGCCGACATGAAGAGCTTCAGCGCCATCGGTCTTTCATTCGTTCCCGAATTCCTGCGCCGCGGCTTGCGCCGGCCGGTTCACTTCGCGCTCTCGTACGACGAGGAAATCGGCTGCATCGGCGTGCGCCGTCTTATCGCCGACATCGCAAAACGCGGACTGCACCCCGCCGGATGCATCGTCGGCGAGCCGACCGGCATGCAACTCGTGGTCGCGCACAAGGGCAAGCAAAGCTACCGCTGCACGATACGCGGCCACGAGGCGCATTCGTCGCTCACGCCGCACGGCGTCAATGCCGTGCAGATCGGATGCGAGATCGTCACCTATCTCACCAACATGGCGCGGGCATTCCGCGACAACGGCGCTTTCGACGAAGCGTACGACGTGCCCTATACCACGGTGCACACGGGCGTCATCCACGGCGGCACGGCGCTCAACATCGTGCCGCGCGACTGTTTCTTCGACTTCGAATTCCGCTATCTGCCGTTCGACGATCCCGACGCGCTATTTGGCGAAGTAAAGGCGTACGCCGAGCGCTTCCTGCCCGAGATGCATTCCGTCGATCCGGATACGTTCATCCAGTTCGAGCAGATGTCTTCGATGCCCGGTATGGACACCCACGACGAGAGCGAGATCGCGCAGATCGGGAAGCTGTGCAACGGCCGGCACGACTACGGCAAGGTTTCGTTCGGTACCGAGGCGTCGCTCTTCCACAACGCTTCGATTCCGACGGTCATCTGCGGTCCGGGTCACATCGCACAGGCGCACCAGCCGAACGAGTGGGTTGCGCTCGAGCAGCTCGAACAATGCGAGGCATTCATGCGCCGTCTCGCCGACCACGTCTGCGTGACGTAACACGCGACGCACCAAACGCTGTGGTGTGATATGGATCATCGCGCAACGGGCATCGGGCGACGCAACACGGTGCGATGAGCGCGCCGGCCATCGACGTACCTTTTCCGAAGCTCGAGCGCTGGGCAGCGGGCAACACCGGTATCCCGTATGTCTTCACGTTCCACGCCGCCACGGACGGCCCGCACGTCCTTCTTCAGGCGTTGACGCACGGCAACGAGGTGTGCGGCGCGATCGCCCTCGATTGGCTCCTGGGCGAGGGCTTTCGGCCTGCTCGCGGCACGCTGACCATTGTCTTCGCCAATGTCGCCGCGTATCAGAACTTCGATCGCGCCGAGCCCTATGCATCGCGCTTCGTCGACGAGGACTTCAACCGCCTCTGGACAGCCGACGTGCTCGACGGCCAGCGGCAAACGGCCGACCTCGCCCGGGCCCGGCAACTTCGTCCCCTGTACGACCGAACCGACTATCTTCTCGATTTGCACTCGATGACCGACCCGTGCGCTCCGCTGGCACTCGCCGGCAGGCAACGCAAGGGTCTGGAGCTTGCGCAAGCACTCGGGATACCGGCGCACATCGTCGTCGACGGCGGACATGCCGCGGGCAAACGTCTGCGCGACTACGCATTTTTCGATGATGGCGAAGACCCCCGCGCGGCGCTGCTGGTCGAATGCGGCCAGCATTGGGAGCGCGCGGCACCGCAGACGGCAACGCAGACGATGCTTCGCTTCCTGCGCCACTTCGGCATGGCGGATGGCGCGTTCCTCGACAAGCATCTCGACAACTCGCCAAAACCGCCCCAGAAGGTGATCGAGGTGACGAGCGCGATGACCATTCGAAGCGAGCACTTCGCATTCGCGATGCCGGTGCGCGGTCTCGGCGTGGTAAGGAAGGCGGGCACCCTGCTGGCCCGGGACGGCTCCGCCGAGGTGCGCACACCGTACGACAACTGCGTCCTGATCATGCCGACCCGCCGGCCGAAAAGGGGCGAAACGGCCGTGCGGCTGGGTCGATTCGTGACTTAGAACCGCGTTGCGCCGACAGCCGCCGCCGCGGCTTTGGACCACGTGATGCGGCAACGAGCGGTCTCGGTAAAATAGCGCCGTGGCCGCAGGACCGTTCCGGGTGCGGCGTTACCCCAGGACGAGTCATGGCACGGGTTGAAGAGCTTTCGATCGACGAGATTCGAAAGCGGTATGCAAAGGGCCAGGAGCCCGTTTCGCAATACATTCTCACGCGGCTGCAGCGCGATTCGCGTCAGGGTGCGCAGAAGCTCTACGAAGCGCTCCGCAAGCGCTTCGACAAGGAGCAGAAGGAACGCGTGCGTCTGGACGCGATGCGTCATTTCGAGCGCGTGCTGTGGAAATCCGGCGTTCGCGACATCGCAGGCGTGGACGAAGCCGGGGTCGCACCGTTGGCGGGCCCCGTTGTGGCTGCCGCAGTGACGTTCCCTCCGGACACGGCCATCGCGGGGGTCGACGACTCCAAGCGTCTCGACCCGCCCACCCGCGAGGCATTGGCGATCGAGATCCGCGCCAAAGCCTCCGGTTGCGCGGTGGGCATCGTCACGGTGGCAGAGATCGACGAGATCAACATTTACCACGCGTCGCTGCTCGCGATGCGCCGCGCCGTGGAGGGCCTGCCGCGGCCACCCGAGCATGTTCTCGTCGATGCGCGCACCGTGCCGGGCATCGCGATGCCGCAGAACGCGTTCAACAAGGGCGACGGCATCAATTTCACAATCGCCGCGGCGTCGATCATCGCCAAGACCGAGCGCGACCGGATGATGGACGCGCTCGACCGCGAATACCCCGGCTACGGTTTCGCTGCGCACAAAGGTTATCCCACGCCGGAGCACCGCGCCGCATTCATGAAGCTCGGCCCGAGCCCGGTGCACCGGATGTCGTTCCCGGTCATTCACGAGATGCTCGGTGAATGCTGCCCGTTGTTCTATCTGCTGCGCGATGGCCTCCTGGCTGCCACGACGCGCGACGCGATGGAGAGTGCCGACGCGGCATTGCGCGACAGCGTCGCGAAGCTCACGGAGCAGGAATACCGCAAGCTTCGCCTGATTGCCGCGCGTCGCTGGAAGCTCGCAAGCTGACGCCGATGCGTTGAACTGGCTGCACGCAACGAGAGCGGCCTCACTCCACGGCGGCGTCGTCGCGTTGCGGTGTTTCGCGCCAGTAGCGGCGGTCGTGCTCGCGCTCGATGCGCGGCTGCAATGAACCTGCCGATGTGAAGTCGAAGGTGAGCGCGCCGTGATGATCGGTGCGATAGAGCGAAGCGCCGGCATCGAGATAGCGCAGCACGATTTCCGGCTTGGGATGACCGAAGCGGTTGCGATAGCCGGCGGTGAAGACGGCAATGTCGGGCGCGACCGCGGCAATGAACGGCGGAGTGGACGAGGTCTTGCTGCCGTGATGCGGCACGACCAGTACGTCGGCCTTCAGCATTGCGGATTGACGGCGCACAAGGTCGGCCTCGCTTCTCGCCTCGATGTCGCCGGTCAGAAGCGCGCTGCCGAACGCGGACCTGATGCGCACGACGCACGAGAGATCGTTCGTTTTCTGCGGCGTTTCGTACTGCGCTGCCGCCGGATGGAGGATGCTGAATTGCACGCCGTCCCAATCCCAGTCCTGCCCTTCCATGCAGCGCAACGCGAGTGGAGCATTGCCGGATGGCCGACCGACGATGGCGTGCTCGGTTGGAAGCGATGACGCAAGCCAATCGACAGGGACCGTCTGCAGCAGCGAGCGCGCGCCGCCGCTGTGATCGCTGTCCTGATGCGAAACGATCATCGCATCCAGACGCGGAATGCCGATGGCGCGCAGAAAGGGGGCGATGATTCGCCCGCCGGCATCGGCTTCGTCGTTGTAGCGCGGACCCGTGTCGTAGACGAGCGCATGGCGATGCGTCTGCACAAGCACGGCGAGCCCCTGGCCGACATCCAGCACCGTCATGCGAAAGGCGTTCGCCTCGACTGCCGGCTGGGTGATGACGAAGAGCGGCAGGAACCAGATGATTCCGAGCATCCGGCCAGGCACACCGCGCGGCGCGGCGATCCACGCCACTCCAATCAGCGCTGCGATCACGGTCCAGGCAGCGGGGGCATGTTGCTGCCAGACCGCACCCGACGCGGAGGACAGCCACGACAGCGGCACCATCATCGCTTCGAAGATGGCGTGCGCGATCTGCCACAGCGCACCGATGGGCAGCACGATGCCGGTCAGCGCGAACGGCACCACGGCAAAGGTCACGACGGGAATTGCGATGGCATTGGCCAGCGGCGAGATGATCGACACCTGCTGGAAGAGCGCGAGCGTCATCGGTACGAGACCGACCGTGACGAGTGCCTGCGTTCTGGTTGCAACCTCGAGCGCGGTAGCCAGCTTTGCGAAGCGCGTGGCAGCCGGTGCGGGCGCGAGCCGGCCGACGTTGGCGTAGAGCAGCAATGCGACGCTTCCGAACGATAGCCAGAAACCGGCGCTGAGACCCGCCCAGGGGTCCCATGCCAGGACGACGGCCAGCGCCCACAGCCAGATGACGCTTGCCGTGCCCGGCCGCGCAAGCCACAAGCCGAGCGCCGCGACTGCCAGCATGAGCAATGTGCGTTGCGCCGGCACCTGCGAGCCTGCAAGCAGGACGTAAAAAGTTGCAGCGATGACGCCGATCAACGCCGCCAGCTTGCGCGCCGGCAATCGCGTCGTGAGCAAGGGGCTGCGGCGTGCGACCCAGTACGCGAATGCGCCGGCAAGCGCTGCGAAGACGGTCACGTGGAGTCCGCTGATGCTGATGAGATGCGTGATGCCCGTGCGGTTGAAGACCTTCCATTGCGATTCGGGAATGGCGCGCTGATCACCGATGGTGAGCGCGACGATGACGCCGGCGTATGGCGCATCCGGCAACGCCGCGAGGATGCGGGCACGAATGCGTTCGCGCGCTCGCTCGACGTAATCGGAGGGTCGCCCGGCGAACGCGTCGAGGCGTGCGTTGCTTGCCGCAGTGCGAACGTAACCCGTGGCGCGCAGGTTGTTTTCGAGCAGCCACGCTTCGATGTCGAAGCCGTGGGGATTGACCGTGCCATGCGGGCGCTTGAGACGGACTGTCATGCGCCAACGCTCGCCGGCCGAAATGGCGGGGATCGGATCGACTTCGCCGCCCTTCTTCATGGGCGCGAACCAGGCCATCGACAGACGTGCCGGCACGATCGCGCCTGCAGTTTCGACCTTCTCCACCGCGAATGCGAAGCGCGTGCCGCGCGGAGATGCTTGCGGCAGTTCGTCGATGATGCCGACGAGTGCAATGTCGACGCCCTCCCACTCGCGGGGCAATTCATCGGCAAGACGGACTTCGGCGCGCCATGCGGCGTAGCCGAAGCCGAACATTCCGGCCGATGCGGCAACGAGCAGTGCGTTGACGATCGCGATACACCGAGCAGGACGCGCCGCAATGCTGCTGCGCCTGACGCGAAGTCGGTGAACTGCAACGGCGGCCAGCGCCGCTAAACTTGCACCTGCGAACCACGGGGTAAGCGACGGCAACGCCGGGGGAAAGTGCAACAGCGTGGCGCCTGCGGCGAATGCGAAGAGCGCGATGGACAACCCGGGCATCGGGGTGCTCGCGCGCTGCGATCATCGTGCATCGGGATTGTTTGCCGCCGGGAGGGCAGCGTTGGCAGACGTCCGGCGCGCGAGCGATGCGACTCTACGATGCGGGTGCGCGCGGCCGACATTCACCGGATGGATGATGCGATCAGTCCCTCATCATTGGCCGGTGGCTGACTCCGTGCCTTTGTAACCGGACGTTCGCGCATCTCAATGAAGCGATCATGTTCAGCCATTCGATGCCTGCGTCGATAAAGGGGCGTTTGCTATAGTCGGCCATCCTATGGCTCACAACACGCGCGTCAAATTCCGGCTTCGCATCACCAAGGGCGAAGATATTGCGATTGGCCCCGGGAAGATCGACCTGCTGGAAGCGGTCGCCGCGACGGGGTCCATCACGGCCGCGGCCAAGCAGCTCGGAATGTCGTATCGGCGCGCCTGGCTGCTCGTCGACACGATGAATCGCTGCTTCAAGGCCCCCGTCACCGAAGGCGAGGCTGGCGGCAAACGCGGTGGCGGCACTTCATTGACCCCGCTGGGCGTCGAGGTCGTTCGCCGCTACCGGCACATCGAAGCGGTTGCCGCCAAGGCCGGGGCCGCCGACATTAAGGCATTTCTGAATCTCCTTTCCGGTCGATAGGGAGTGGACTCGCGTCGTATACCACGATATATTTCGATCTCCGTCATATCCGACGGTATACGACACCCGAACGGCATGCTCGGACGAGCGAGGTTTCTGGCTTTGCTCCTGACGGTGGCGGCGTTCACCGCCAGCGCCCAGGAGTTGGTCGTTTCGGCCGCGGCCAGCCTGAGTGACGCGTTCCGCGACATCGGCCGCAACTTCGAGGTCGCACATCCGGGCGTAAAGGTCGTGCTGAACTTCGCTGCGTCGGACGTGCTGCTCGCGCAGATCGCCCATGGCGCGCCGGCGGATGTCTTCGCCTCCGCCGACGAAGCCGCGATGAACCGAGCCGAGAAGAGCAATCTGCTCGTTCCCGATACGCGGCGCAGCTTTGCCGGCAACGGGCTAGTTGTCATCGTGCCGGGATCGGCAGCCGCCATCGCGGCATTGCCTGAGCTTGCCCACCCGCGTTTCAAGCGAATCGCCGTCGGCAGTCCGCAGACGGTACCGGCCGGTCGCTACGCCAAGGACGCGTTGAAGAGCGCCAATCTCTGGTCTGCGCTCGAGGCAAAGCTGGTATTCACGCAGAACGTCCGGCAAGCGCTGGACTATGTCGCGCGCGAGGAAGCGGACGCCGGATTTGTCTATGCCACGGACGCGGCAATCATGAGAGACAAGGTCAAGGTCGCGTTCGACCTGACAAGGGGAACTGCGGTGCTGTATCCGATCGCCGTGATCCAGGGGAGCCGCCAACCGGCGCTCGCGGCGGCATTCGTTGCCTATGTCGGAGGTGCCGTCGGACAGCAGGCCCTCGCGCGATTCGGATTCCGCGCGCCATAGCCATGTTCGACGCCGCCATGATCCCGCTGTCGCTGACGCTGAAGGTTGCAGCGTCCGCGACGCTGCTCGCAACTTTGTTCGGTGTGGCTGCGGGGTTACTGCTGTCCAAGTTTCGATTCGCCGGACGCGACATCGTCGATGCGCTCCTGCTGCTGCCGATGGTCATGCCACCTACCGTGCTGGGTTATTACCTGCTCGTTGTCTTCGGTCGCAAGAGCGCGTTCGGTCATTGGCTCGAAGAAAGCCTTGGTGTCCAGCTCATATTCACCTGGCAGGGCGCGGCGGTGGCGGCCGCGGTCGTCGCGTTTCCGCTCGTCTTCAAGGCGGCGCGAACCGCCTTCGACGCGATCGGCCCGGATTTCGAGAATGCCGGACGGACCCTTGGCTATACCGAATGGACGTTGTTCACCCGGATCACGTTCCCATTGGCCTGGCGCGGCATTGCTGCCGGATCGATGCTCGCCTTTGCGCGAGCGATGGGTGAATTCGGGGCGACGTTGATGATCGCCGGCAACATTCCCGGGCGTACCCAGACGCTGTCCATTGCAATCTACGAGAGCGTGAATGCCGGCGACGACGCGCTTGCCAATGGCCTGGTATTGGTCGCATCGGTCGTCTGCGTCGGGTTGCTGGTCGCGGCCAGTGCTGTGCTCCGGCGCGGGCACTTGAAGGTGGAGCCCTTATAGACCATGCGATTCGACGTCGACATTGCCAAGACCGTGGTTGCGCAAGGTCGCAGGTTTGATCTCGCGGTTCGATTCCGCGTCGATGCGGAGCGCCTCGCGCTGTTCGGGCCATCCGGCGCCGGAAAGTCATTGACGCTGCAGATGCTCGCGGGGCTCATCCGGCCGGATCGCGGCCGCATCGCGATCGACGACGAAGTCTGGCTCGACCGGAGTTGCGATGTGGACGTGCCCGCACGTTCGCGCGGTGTGGGCTATGTCTTCCAGGACTACGCGCTTTTTCCGCATCGCACGGTGCAGGAGAACGTGTCGGCGTCGTTGAGTCGCTGGTACCCACGCCCGCTGCCGCCGGCAGATCGCCGAGACATCGACGCCCTGCTCGATGCCTTTCAACTGACCGAGATCCGCAACAGCTATCCCGTGCAACTGTCGGGCGGCCAGCGGCAGCGGACGGCGCTGGCTCGGGCGGTGGCGGCGCACCCCCGGCTGTTGCTCCTGGATGAACCGTTTTCCGCACTCGATTCAGGGCTGCGATTGCGCCTGCGAGCCGATCTCCTCAGCGTGCAGCGTCGCTTTGGCATCCCGATGATCCTGATCACGCACGATGCCGATGACCTCGTGCACTGCGCCGACTCGGTCGTCGTCTTGCACAACGGCCGGGTTGAACGCGAAGCGACCGACGTTGCTTCGTTTCCGGTTGCCGCTGCCAGCTGGGCGGCCGCTGCATCGTAGGTGCCCACCAAGGATCGTACGACGCGCTTTCAAGATGCCGTTTCCGCACCGGATGCATCGAGGTCGACGACGGAGCCGGCGCCCTCCGCCCTGTAACCGGCGAACGCTCGCGCGAGTCGTACGAACATCGAGCTCCGCAGCGCGTGAATCAGTCTCGTGACGGACTCTTTCTGGAGAGCTTTTGCGCGGACCGCGAGAAAATACCGTTCTCTCACCAGCGGGACGAATGCGAGTTTGTGTTCGGCGGCCGCGGCCCGCAGGCCGAATCCGGCATCGGCGCTTCCGGACGCCACGGTTGCGGCAACGGCACGGTGCGTAAACTCTTCGTTGCCGTAACCGATGATGTCGGCCGCGTCGATTCTTTCGCGCGCGAGCAATTGATCGACTTCGATCCGCGTGCCTGAACCTCGCTGCCGATTGATGAACCGCAATCGCTGGCCAGCGATGTCGCGGAAGCTCTTCACCTGCGCCGGATTTCCTTTCGGAAGGATCAGCCCCTGGTCGCGATCCACAAACCGGATCAGTCGGTCGCGTCGCGCTCGCAACTCGCGCAGGATCACGGGGTTATTTTCACCGGGGCGTCCCGCAATCGGGACATGGAAACCCGCGACGTCTGCGCGACCCTCGGCGAACTCTTTCAACGCGTGCAGGCTCCCCATGAACGAGAGTTCGAGGCTGAGTTCGAATCCGCCGGGCAGCGCATCGGCCAGCGCTGCGAGCACCAGATCGTGACTTGCGGCGACTCGCAGTTGCTGCGTCGCCGCTCGCTCTTCCGCGCGGGGCGGCGAGCGGATCTCCGCGGACAGTGCGGGCAGAAGTCGCATCAATCGCCGCGTTGCCGCCCTTTCTGCGGCAATCAGCCGCTCGCCCGAGGGGGTAAGGCTTGCGCCCCGCCCTCGTTCGAGCAGCACCAGCGGCTCCCCGAACTTGCGATGGTACTCACGCAGTAACCCCCAGGCTGCGCGGTAGGAGATCCGGCAGTCCACGACGGCCGCTGCCAGAGACGCGGACGCCTCGATCGCACGCAGCAGCGGCAAGAGACGCGCGTCCAGCGCTTCGGCCGATTCGCCTTCCAAAGTCCAGATCAGGGCAGGCACAACTCGCATTATGCAAAGTAGGGCATATTTGTTGGTGTTACCACTTCCGCTATGATCGAGCACAACGCCAGCTATGGGCAATCCACCTGCACATGCTTGCATATAAGGCCCTAACACTCAAGCAGCGACAGAATCCGTGAACAGCATTGCTGAAGCCGCCGGACAAGCATTTGGGATGGTCGTTGCCGCCGACCCGAATCTGGTCGGCATCGTCATGCTCAGCTTGCGTATCAGCCTCTCCGCCGCCGTGATTGGCTGTTTGGTCGGCCTCCCGCTGGGTGCCGCTATCGCCGTGAATGAGTTTCGAGGCCGGCGTGCGCTGATCGTCATTCTGAATGGCTTGATGGGGCTGCCTTCGGTCGTGGTCGGGCTCGTCGTCTACCTGATGCTGTCGCGCGCCGGTCCCCTTGGTGCACTGGGCATTCTGTTCACGCCCACTGCGATGGTCATTGCGCAATCCATCCTCATAACGCCAACCCTTGCTGCACTTTCGCGGCAAGTCGTCGCCGATGCGTGGCAGGAATACCGCGAGCAACTCCGCTCATTGGGTGAAACGAAGCTCGGCGCCGTACCGACATTGCTCTGGGATCTGCGATTCTCACTCGTGACCATCGCACTCGCCGGATTTGGCCGTGCCGCGTCGGAGGTGGGCGCGGTCATGATGGTCGGGGGCAATATCGATGGCGTCACGCGGGTCATGACCACGGCGATAGCGCTGGAGACCAGCAAGGGGGACCTGCCGCTCGCTCTCGGACTGGGCTTCATCCTGCTGTTCATCGTTCTAGCCCTGAACGCCGGCGCCTATGTCGTCAAGGAAACCGCACAGCGGCGGTACGGATGACCTTGGACGTGGATATGCGTGCCCAGCGTACGCTCCTGCCCCTGCGGCTGGACAATGTCCAATTCCAGGTGGGGCCGCGGCGGATCATCGACGGCATTTCGATGAACCTCGATGCGGGGCCGCGTACCGTCATTCTCGGACCGAATGGTGCCGGAAAGAGCGTTCTATTGCGGCTCTGTCACGGGTTGCTGGCGCCGAGCGGGGGAAGCATTCGATGGAATGCTTCCGAAACTGTCGGCGGACCGCGCCGACAGGCGATGGTTTTTCAGCGACCTGTGATGCTGCGCCGTTCGGCGCTCGGCAACGTGGCGTACGCGCTGAGAGTGGCTGGCGTCGCATCGAAAGAGCGCGAGGAGCGCGCGATGGAGGCGTTGCGCGAGGTCGGACTCGACTCGTTAGGCCGCCACTCCGCGCGAGTGCTCTCAGGCGGCGAGCAGCAGCGGTTGGCGCTCGCCCGGGTGTGGGCGCTCCGCCCGGAGGTTCTCTTCTTGGATGAGCCCACGGCGAGCCTCGACCCGGGCGCCACTCACGAAATCGAAAGAGTCATCGTCGCCTTGCATGCGGCAGGCACAAAGATCGTGATGGTGACCCACAACCTGGGTCAGGCGCATCGCATGGCCGACGAGATCTTGTTTCTGCACCAAGGCCGGTTGACGGAACGCGGCTCGGCCAAACGCTTCCTGGAACATCCTGCCTCGCCCGAGGCCGCCCAATTTCTCGAAGGAGAGCTGCCATGGTGACGACTCGCAGGCAATTTCTTGCACTGCTGGTCACGTTGATCGCTTTCGCGGCGCCAGCGCAGGACCGGTTCATCACGGTTGCTTCCACCACCTCGACGGAGCAGTCAGGGTTATTCGGTTATCTTCTGCCCGTCTTCGAGAAAAAGACCGGAATCCAGGTCCGCGTCGTTGCGCTCGGCACGGGTCAGGCGCTCGACCTCGCGCGTCGTGGCGATGCCGATGTCGTGTTCGTCCATGCCAAGGCGGCCGAAGAAAAATTTCTGGCAGAGGGTGAGGGCGTGAAGCGCTTCCCGGTGATGTACAACGATTTCGTGCTGATCGGGCCGAAGAGCGACCCTGCCAAGATCGCGGGCAGCAAGGACATCCTCGAAGCGCTGAAGAAGATCCAGTCGACCCAGGCGCCCTTCGTGTCGCGTGGCGACCGGAGCGGGACACACATGGCCGAGCTTGATTTGTGGAAGGCGAGTGGGATCGACCTCGACAAGGCCAAGGGTCCCTGGTACCGGGACACGGGTCAAGGCATGGGACCAGCGCTCAACACCGCAGCGTCGATGAACGCGTACGTGCTCGCGGATCGCGGAACCTGGCTCGCGTTCAAGAACCGGGGCGAACTGACGATCCTGGTCGAAGGCGACAAGCGGCTCTACAACCAGTATGGCGTGATGCTGGTCAACCCGGCCAGGCATCCGACGGTCAAGAAAGATCTCGGACAAGCGTTCATCGACTGGCTGCTATCGCCCGATGGTCAACAGGCCATTGCCGGCTACAAGATCGGCGGCGAGCAGCTTTTCTTTCCCAATGCGAGGCAAGCGGGCGCATGAAAGCTGGAGAATCTGACCATCGGCATTTCGCTCGTGTCGAGTGCCACTGGAAGGGGCAGCGCCACGCGTGCGACGTCACGCGTGTTTGCGAGTCGACTGCGCCGGTCGTGTGTTCACGAAGACACAGATAGCCGCCGTTGCGAGCGCCAATGCGATGTGGAGGCCGTACACGCTGTCGAAAGTGCCACGCCCGACAGCGCCATGGCCAAGCAACAGCACCGTGGTGGCCACACCGATCACTGCACCGATCTGCCGCGTCGCCTGGTTGACGGCGCTGCCAACCGCATAGTGCTGCGCCGGCAGCCGACTCACCGCGGCGCCTGCAAGCGAGGGCAGCACCAACCCGACGGAGGTGCCGCTCAGTAGGAGCCCGGGCAGCCACTGCGTGACATACGCCGCGTCCGTGCCCGGCACCAGGAGAAACCACAGTCCTGCCGTCGCATAGAGCAACGATCCACCAACCAGGAATGGCCGATGACCGAATCGCCCGGCGAGGCGTCCCGTGACAATCGCAACGGGAATCACCACAAGGGGCCCGGGCGCAATTGCAATGCCCGCCTGCGCGATCCCGTAGTGCCACACGTTCGCCATGTAGAAGAAGAAAGCGAAGAACATCATCGCGAACGCAACGCCGAACGTCAGCGTTGCCGCGTTGGCGGCCGCGTACGTCGTGTTTCGGAATAGCCCGAGGTCGACGAGCGGCTCGCGCACGCTCCTCGCCCACAGCACGAATGCGATCAATGCTGTGAGGCCCGTCGCAGCCACTGCCGCAATCTCCGTTCGCGTCCATTGCGGTGCGTCCGCTTCGACGATCGCGAGTGCGATCGCGCCCACCGCCACGATCAGCAACGCCATGCCGATACCGTCGATGCGACGTCGTGTCGACGCGGGCTCCGATTCGGGGAGCAGCAGCGCGCCGCGCCACAACGAGTAGGCACCGATCGGCAAATTGATGAAGAACGCCCACGGCCATCCGATCGACTCGACGACGAATGACCCGAGGCTCGGTCCCACGGCGGCGGCGAATCCGCCGACGGCGCCCCACAGGCTCACGGTCACTGCGCGCTTGCCCTGCGGAAAGGCTGCGATGACGATGGACAGCGATGCGGGCGTCAGCAGCGCCGCACCCATCGCCTGCACCACCCGCGCGGCGACCAGCGTCGGGACATTCCCGGCGAGGCCGCAGGCCACGGAGGCAGCCACGAACAGCGTCACCCCGATCAGGAATACGCGCTTGCGGCCATAGGTGTCGGCGAGACCGCCCGCGGGTATCAGCGCGGCAGCGTAGACGACGGTGTACGCGTTGAGCACCCAGGAAAGATCCGCAGCGGTTGCCGCAGGGAAGCCGGCACGAAGCGCACCGAACGCGGCGTACAGCATCGTTGCGTCGAGCGATACGAGGAACGCGGCGATGCTCGCGACCCAGAAAACCGGCCACGGGGCTGGCCTGGCATCGTGGCGGGGTCGGGTCTGGACCGAGGAGACTGCGGTTGTCGTCATGGGTGGAGACTCGTTGGAGTGTGGGTTCGCGCAGCGATCATGCCGCGCGTCTTGGCAAGTAGCTCGCGTTCGCAGCCGACAATCCCTGCTTGACGAGACGCGTGCGTTCGTCGGCAAGGACTTCCTCGAGATTTGCCTCGAGTCCGTCCAACGCACGGGCGACGATCTCCGCCGGGCTCGTTTTCGGTCCGTCGATACCGCGCACGAGATCCGTGTCGACGAACGCCATGTGCAGCGCCGTCACCTGGGTTCCCTGCGGCTCGAGTTCATGGCGCAGAGAGTTCGTGAGCGACCACGCCGCTGACTTGCTTGCGGCGTACGCGGCGAGCGCGCCGCCATTCATCCAGGAAACGATCGACAGCACATTGAGCAGAGCACCGCCGCCGTTCGCCCCGAGAATTGGCGCGAAGGCTCGGCTCATCCGCAGCATGCCGAAGAAGTTCGTCTCGAACATGCGACGCGCGACCTCCTCGGCATCCGTCGCGAGGAACCCGCCCTGGTGCGCGACACCGGCGTTGTTGATGACGAGCGTCACGTCGGTCGCATGCCCTGCCGCGTGTGCCACGTCGCGGGCACTGGTGACGTCGAGCCGAATCGTCTCGACACCGGGAATCTCGAGCATCGACGGGTCACGCGCAGCCGCGTAGACCTTGCGTGCGCCACGAGCGAGAAGCGCTTTCGTGAAAGCGAGTCCGATGCCGCGGTTCGCACCGGTGACGAGAGCGACAGCATCCTGGATTTTCATGTGGCGTTCCTCTCGAAATGGAATATGACATTTATCATATTCATGGCCAAAGAAATACTGAGGTGAGGCTCACGAGTGCTTGTCGTACTGGACAATCAGCGATTCACGCGCCGCCGCAAGCGCGGCTCGGCCCTCTTCGTTGTCACCCAGCGCCCGGGCGAGTTGCAGGGTGCCGACCATCGTGCCGGCCACCACGGTGGCAGTGGATCGCGACGCGCCCGGCAACGTGTCGCGTACTGTTTCGATCAGCCGTTCCACGCGAAGCGCCGAAGCCTGTCGCACCGCAAGCGACTGTCGCGGCATGTCGCTACCCAATGCAGCCACTGGGCAACCCTTCTCGGGTGAGGCAAGAAGCCGATCGGAGAGATACGCTTCGATCAACGAACGGAAGGCGCTCGCGCCCTTTTCGCGACGCGACTCGGCGGCCCGTGCCACTGCCGCGGCGCTATCCCTGCCGGCACGAGCAAGAGCTTCCACCAGCAACGCCTCCCGCGAGGGAAAGTGCGCATAGAAGCCGCCGTGCGTCAGCCCGGCTTCTTTCATCACATCGGCGACCCGGACTCCGGCATACCCCTCGCGGCGAAGCGCACGCGCGGCCACGTCGAGAATATGGTCGTGGGTGTCTTCCTTGCGGGAGTTAGGTGTGCGTGCCATGGCGGTGATCTAATATGTCAAGCATCATATTCACATGCGACAGGCTTGTCAAGGGGTCCGTTCCAATCATTGTCTGCGGCGCCGCAGAAACATTCTTTGTGGTGCGCCGGACGCAGTGGTCGCATTGGAACGCACCCGCCGGTTCGCTCCGGCGCATCGCTATGCGTTTCGCGCCCTCGCCGCGTCGAGCCAGGCGATGGCTTCAGCCTCTGCCTCGCAAATGTAAGCTTGCATCCCCTCCTCGGCCGCGATCAGCAGCCCGGTCTTTTGCGGGCAGATGTGCTCGGACCGGGCCACCATGGCAACGCGCATTTTCGAATCGACCGTCTCCGCCCAACGTCGGGTGACCCATCGACGGTACGCCGGACCGGGAGACTCGAACCCGGTCATGGCCGCAATGTTCACCATGACGTCCCGAACGGCCTGAGCACGCGCCTCCACCAAGGCTGCGGTGATTTGATCGGCGAGCTCTCCCGCCGAAACGGATCCGCTCGGCCTGAAGAAGCCACGCGATCCGGTAATCTCCAACCTGCCCAGAGTTCCCATACCTTTCAGCTCAGCCTCCTTGCGCCTGCGCTTGAAGCCCCCACCAGCAGTCGACTTTAGCTCGGGCTTGAATCTGCTGCCAACGACCATCGATGCCATCGACCAACAAATGCATTCCAGAGTCGTCGACGTGTTCGTTCGGAAAGTCTGAAGCACGAAAACAGAACGATGGCGGAGACAGGCCGAGTTTGCAACTCGAACGTCTTGGTTTCTGCGTAGGTGACTCTCGAGAGAACAGCGTCATGCGAAGCTTGCCGCCATGACGCGAAGCATGCTTCCATCGCGGTTTGACTGGATTTCCATGCGCACGCTCGTGCTCCCTCGACGTCAACGGATGGTCGGAGACCTGGCGCGTATTGCATGTCCCGGATGTAAGCACCGTCTCCCAGGTTGCACCTGCCCAACGTGAGATATCTCCTCTTCGCCGCAAGCGTGTTCCTGCTGACCATCGAGGCCTTCCACGATGCCCGAGCCGCTTCGATCTGCTTGCCGCCCTCGCCACTTCCAGCTGCACCAGGCACGGGCGCGCAGTCGGTATCGTTTACCGGCTCGATAAGCCCCGCGGCATCGTATTCGGCGATCTTCTGGCGCGAGCCGTGCGCCTCGAACCCGGCGATATCGGCGTTGTACCTGCGCGTGTCGCCTTCGTCGGGAGTTGCAGCTTTTTTGCGCACGCTATCGGTCGTTCAGAACGGTGTGCAAAGCAGTGCTTATCTTTACGAAAAAAGCAGCGACATACCCCTGCTCCCGTTCGCCGGCCTCATCGCAGTACCCACGACATTCTTGTTGGCCAGCCCGCCTGAGCTGACGCAGAAAACCGCGTTCGATCCGAACTTGCCCATGACGCTGATGATCTATCTCGGGCCCTCCGTATCGTTGCCCGCTTACGGCGCCGGTGCACAGGACGCCATTGCCCCGACGATTCCCAATATCCTCTCGGCGACCGTTGCGAGTTTCAGTACGATTCGCCTGACCTGGTCTCCGTCAACGGACATTGGGGGCTCCGGCCTTTCGGGATACAAGATCGAACGCTGCAACGGCGCAAGCTGCACCCGGTTCAGCCAGGTCGGCGTCGAAACATCGAGCACGTACAGCGATACCGGCCTCAACCCGGGCACGACGTATAGCTACCGCGTGCGAGCCTACGACGGTGTGGGCAACCACAGCGGCTACTCTCAATCATTCGCAGCGACCACGCCCGCGACTGGCGGGTCGAGCATCGTGCTCGCGACCGAGTTCTACCATCCGGGCTTCGATCATTACTTCATCACCGCAGTCGCCGCCGAGACGGCATCGCTGCTCGCCGGCAATGTGCCGCCCTGGACTCTGACGGGCAATACGTTCTGGGTCTGGACCAGCGCTGCCATCGACGTAACGCCTGTGTGCCGCTTGTTCAGCAACGCGTTCGCGCCCAAGAGCGGACACTTCTACAGCAACGATCCGGTCGAATGCTCAACGCTTCAAGCCGGCTCAGTCTGGGCACTGGAGGATCCCGCTGCCTTCTACATGCTGAAGTCCCCGATTGGATTCTGTCCAACCGGGAGCACTCCGCTCTACAGGCTCTACAACGATGGCCAGGGAGGCGCCCCCAACCATCGTTACACCATCGACCCCGGAATACGCCGGTCGATGATCACGACTCATTGGCTATCGGAAGGAAACGGAGCGGATGGTGTGTTCGCCTGCGTTCCGGACGACGGCAGCGTCGGGTATCAGCAAACGGCACGACTGCTGGGCGGCGTATGGTCTTTCGATTTCGTCCGCGATGGCGTTGCGGCCACCGACACGTTCTCGTTCACTGACGTGAGAGCGAACAGCGAGCCTTCCCTGCCGTGGGCGGCCGGTGGCACCAATCAGAACGGAACCAGCACCAGCGCGTTCTACTACATACCCAACCGAAATTTCACGCTTACATCGCCGGTCAACGCCGTCGAATCGTCATCGGGCCCATGGGATTACTTCGAGTTTTCGTACACGGACGACGATACGGTTGTCGGCTGCCATCGCTCCAACACCCGGCTGGGCAGCGGCATCGGTCCATGCACCCCATTCACCGGGTCGCGCGTGTCTGCGCCCGGTGTTCTCGCCAATTGAAAGGATGCAAGTCAGCTCAGGTTTCTGTTCCGTGCCGTCGCAGAATCCCGATCGCTGCTATCGATAGCAGCGCGCCGAGGAGAACCAGCGCCCACTCTTGCAGCGTAGGAATGACGGTCGCCGGCCCCGCCCCGATGAAGACACTGGCCGACGCCGTTCCGCCCGTGCCTCCCTCGACCGACGTCACCGGACCCGTGACGTTGTTCTGCGCGCCGGCGCCGGTGGCGGTCACGTTCACCGTAAAGCCGCACGACGTGCTTGCCGCGAGTGTCGCCCCGCTCAGCGTGACGCTGTTCGAGCCGGCGGTGGCGCCGATCGTGCCGCCACCGCAACTGCCCACGAGACCATTCGGTGTCGATACGGTGAGACCCGAGGGCAGCACATCGCTGAAGCCTACGCCGCTCAACGATTGCGCAGCGTTCGGATTGCCGAGATTGAAAGTCAACGTCGTGATGCCGCCGGGTACAACGGCGCCCGTACCGAAAGATTTCGCAATCGTCGGCGGTGCAACCGGGGAGGCGACCGTCACGTTGGCCGACGCCGTGCTTCCGGCAGCAGTTTCGTTGGTCGTGATGTTGCCAGTGACGTTGCTCTTCAATCCCGAGGTCGTTGCCGTGACGTTGACACTGACCTGGCACTGAGCGCCAGCGGCGAGCGTTCCGTTCGACAGGCTCGCAACATTGCTGCCCGCAGTCGCGGTGATCGTGCCGCCGCACGTTCCGACAGCCGCATTGGGAGTTGCGACGACGAGCCCCGCCGGGAGCGTGTCATTGAATGCCACGCCGGTGATGGCAGATGAATTCGTGTTGGTGACGGTGAATGTGAGGCTGGTCGAGCCACCAATCGCGATGCTGCCGGTGCCGAACTGCTTCGAGAAAAGTGGCGGTGTCAGCGTGGCCGTAACCACCGTGATATCGGACGAAGCGGAGTTGCCCGTTCCACCTTCGGTCGAGCTGACGGTGCTCGTGACGTTATGGCGGAGTCCCGGCGCCGTACCCGTGGGCGCATTGATCGTCACGAGGATGTTGCAGGTGAGCCCCGCTCCGACGGCGCCGCCCGACATGCTGATCAAGCTCGAGCCCGCAACGGCAGTCACGCCGCTGCAGCTGCCGGTCAGGCCGCTCGGGGTGTTGACGACGAGTCCTGTGGGCAGCGTGTCCGTGAACGCGATGCCGGTCAGCGTGCCCGACGCATTTGGATTGTTGATCGTGAATGAAAGGCCGGCCTGGCTCAGCGCACCGGCCTGGATTGTGGCCGACTGGAAGTTCTTCGTGATGACCGGTGGCAGCACGACGTTCACCGAGGCCAGCGCGGGCGTACTGCTTCCACCTTCGGTCGAGCTCGCGGTGACGCTGTTGTTCTTCACGCCTCCCGTCGTTCCGGTGACGTTGACACTGAATGTACAGGATGCGGACGGGGACCCGGTGACGCCCGTCAGGCTCACGGTGCCGGAGCCTGCCGTCGCTGTAATCGTGCCCGCGCCGCACGATCCCGTGAGCCCATTCGGCGTTGCGACCACCAGTCCGGCGGGTAACGTGTCGGTGAAGGCGACATTCGTGAGCGTGGTGCTCGCGTTGGGGTTGGTCAGCGTGAAAGAAAGCGTGGTGCTGCCATTCAACGCGATCGAGGGCGCACCGAATACCTTGGTGATCGTCGGCGGAGCGACCACAACACCGGTCGTGATGCGCCCGATGCGATTGCCTGAGGTCTCGGTAAACCAGACATTCGAATCCGGTCCGGCCGTGATGCGAAAAGGCGCCGAGCCGGCCGTGATGCCGGTGCTGAATTCAGTGACGACGCCCGCTGTCGTGATTCGCCCGACACGATTGCCGGCGAATTCAGTGAACCATAGATTGCCGTCGGGGCCGGCAGTGATGCCGCTGGGCGCCGATGAGGCTGATATGCCGGTGCTGAACTCGGTGATCACGCCCGCGGTCGTGATACGACCGATCCGATCGGCGACTTCGGCGAACCACAGGTTCCCATCCGGCCCGGCCGTGATGCCAAACGGAAACGAGCCGGCGGTCATGCCGGCGCTGAACTCCGTAACCACGCCGAGCGGGGTGATTCGCCCGATGCGGTTACCGTTCGATTCCGTAAACCATAGATTTCCATCCGGGCCAGCCGTGATGCCCTGGATGTTCGCGCCGGCGGTGATGCCGGCCGTGAATTCGGTAACGACACCGGCCGGCGTGATGCGCCCGATCCGATCGACAGCACCAATTTCCTTTCCAGCACATTGGGATCCTAAGCTTAGAATTCCACGTGGACAAGTTGTCGC
>JADMIO012922205.1_pt1 | contig 58388 bp, 15 predicted proteins | sample 8958161 | NCBI WGS metagenome assembly JADMIO01 (sample SAMN16585339, study PRJNA669376) | soil metagenome | isolation source: Crop rotation soil | place: USA: Cullars Rotation, Alabama | collected 2011
CGAATCCCTGATTAACGCCGAAGGCGTTCGCTAATTTCAGCCCAGGGTTCGAGCTTGCGACAACTCTGGGTTAACGAACAAATAATTTTATGAACCCTGAAAAGGGCGTTAACATACTTGACGAATCCCTGATTAACGCCGAAGGCGTTCGCTAATTTCAGCCCAGGGTTCGAGCTGCGAGAACCCTGGGTTAACCAACAAATAATTTTATGAACCCTGGAAAGGGCGTTAACATACTTGACGAATCCCTGATTAACGCCGAAGGCGTTCGCTAATTTCAGCCCAGGGTTCGAGCTGCGAGAACCCTGGGTTAACCAACAAATAATTTTATGAACCCTGGAAAGGGCGTTAACATACTTGACGAATCCCTGATTAACGCCGAAGGCGTTCGCTAATTTCAGCCCAGGGTTCGAGCTGCGAGAACCCTGGGTCAGGCAATAAAGCACGAAACAACCCTGAAAGGGTTCGCCAACCAACTAACCCTGTACAGGGTTCAATTTTAATTTTACTGCCTCCCCAGGGTTGTCGCTGCCGCTCCAACCCTGGGCTGAAATTAGCGAACGCCTTCGGCGTTGATAGAAATTCGTCAAGTATATTAACGCCCTGAAAAGGTTTGCCAACCGACAAACCCTTTCAGGGTTGATTCAAAATTTTGGTGGCGATCCCCAGGGTTCTCGCAAGCTCGAACCCTGGGCCAAAATTAGCTAACGCCTTCGGCGTTAATTCAAACTGCATCATACGTATTCACACCGCATCATACGATTCAAACCGCATCATACGAATTCACACTGCATCATACGATTCAAACCGCATCATACGAATTCACACCGCATCATACGATTCAAACAGCATCATAGAATTCACACTGCATCATACGATTCAAACCGCATCATACGATTCAAACCGCATCATAACGCGGTTACTCATTCTTCAATTCCTGGGCTAAGGTGGCCTGGAGCTCGGCGGGGGAGAGGGATTCGATCTCTCGCAAGAGACGTTCAATCTCTTCCGCTTCTTTCTCGCGCAGGCGCGTTTCCGCAATTGCCGCCGCGAGGCCCGCCGCTGTCGGCGATTCAAACAGAGTGTTCAAAGGCAATTCGACTTGAAAATCCTTACGCACGCGCGAGATGAGCTGAATGCCCAACAGAGAGTTGCCGCCCAGCTCGAAGAAGTTATCGTCAACGCTCAAGCGTTGCAGCCCGAACAGCTCTTCCCAAAGCGCAGCCATCGCCGCTTCGACTTCATTCCGCGGTGGCGCGTAATCGTCGTCCGCTTCCGTGCGCGTGCGCGTGACGGTCACGCTTGTCTGCAACTGGTCAAGCACGCTCACACTGGCTGCGCGTTGCTGCTCGTCGATGAGCGCCTGAAAATCCTGTGTCGAAACGATAACCTGCGGCTGTGAACTCGAAAGGAGCCGGCGGAAGAGCTCAACCCCTTCAGCGAGCTTGACGCCATAGGCTGCACGCGTTTCCGCAAACTGCGCCTGAAATTCCGGCACTGACGCGAGGGATTCCTCCTGCCACGTCTCCCACTGCGGCACGTGCCAGTCGATGCTCACGGTGAACTTACCACGCAGCGTGTTCGCGTGTGCGAAGGCGTCGAGAAACGCGTTCGCCGCACAGTAATCCACCTGACCAAACACGCCCGTCAACGCCAGTGACGTCGAGAAGACGACGAAGAAATCGAGATCAGAACCTTCTAGTGCCGATTGTAAGGCGAGTGTCCCCAAAACTTTCGGCGCAAAGACAGGCGCGACCATCTCTTTAGTCTTGAGTTGAATCATGCCGCCGGACGTGAGCGACGCCGAGTGAACTACGCCGTTGATCTCGCCGAACCGCGCTTGCGCTTGCGAAATCATGGCAGCGACAGCTTCGCGACTCGTAAAGTCAGACTTGAGTAGCAACACTTCAGCGCCGGCTTCTTCAAGCGCCTGCACTTCTGCCAACGGAGGCGCTTCGTCGCCGAGCAGAATCAGGCGCGCGTTTGCGGCTTCCGCAAGATAACGCGCCAGAGCGAGATCGATGTCGCTCATGCCGGTCAGTAGATACACTCCGCGTTCGCGCAGGCGCGGCTTTTCTTCGACCACGCGCGCAGGCTCGAAGATTTGCACCCAGCGATGCCGCCCACGATAGGCGACGACATCTTCAGACTGCAAAGCCGCAAATTCACCAATGAGATTTTCCGCGAGCCTTTCTTCGTCCGCGCTTCCCGGCGCAGGCAGAGCAATGTCAACGACACGACATTTAATGTCCGCGTATTCCTGTGGAATGACCTTGCATGGTCCAAGCACGGTCGCTTTCTCCGGCAGCAGCGACTCATCGCCAGTCACCTCTTGCAGGTGGTTCGTGACCACTTCGATCTGCACTTCGCTCGTCAAACCATGCTCACCCAGCACCTGCGCGAGATAAATCAAACTGTAGAAACCCCGGCCTTGCGTCTCCGTGTACCAGTCGAAGTTCGACGGCGTCGCCACATCCGGCGTCACGCCCCACAGATGAACGATCCGGGCCGGCACTCGATCGAGCGCACGAATCTCCTTCATCAGAGATTCGTAGTTGCCCCGGTGATGTGGATTAAGCGCGAAGACGCGTTCGCCGAGTTTGTCAAACTGCTCACTCGCCATCACGTTGATGACGAACTTCCCTTCACTCTCCAAACGGCGAACAACCTGAGCGCCCACTCCACACGGGTCTGCAAAAACGACCCAGCAGGACTTCTCTGCATCGTTGTCCTTCAAAGCAGGTAGGACCGTGCGTTTCCACGAAGGAACGTACAGGTAATCAGCGGGATCATCGCGTCTCTTTAGTGCATCTGTTTGTTTAGCAGGCGGGTCGATCCAGTAACGTCGTCGCTCGAATGGGTAGGTCGGAAGCGGGATGCGCCTTCGCCCCGGTTCGTGCAACGCGGTCCAATCAATCTCGACACCCGCGGTCCAGAGACGTCCGAGAGTATTTAGTATGTAGGCAACGTCGGATTGACTGTCGCGCGGATGGCGCAGCGAAGAGAGTACGACGCGAGTTTTTCCGTGCGTGTCGTGCTGCTGCTTTGCGAGGGCAGATAAAGTCTGGCCCGGTCCGATTTCGAGGAGAATAGTCTCCGGCTCTTTCAGGATCTCGCCAAGAGCGTCGGCGAAGCGTACTGTCTGCCGGAGTTGTCTCGCCCAGTAATTCGCATCGCCCGCCGTTTCGGCTGTCATCCAGGTTCCTGTCAGAGTCGAAACGAGCGGGATTTGCGGCGGGCGTGTCTTCACGTCCCTGAGTTTCGCGACGAACGTTGGGAGCAATGGCTCCATCATCGCCGAGTGAAGCGCGTGCGACGTGTGTAGCCGGCGACAGATTAGATCCTTAAGTTCTTGCTCCAACCGTTCGACGGCATCAACCGTCCCTGACACGACGCACAGTGACGGCGCGTTGACAGCCGCGAGCGAGAGCTCACCATTGAGAAGCGGCAAGATCTCTTTTTCCGAAAGCGGAACGGCGAGCATCGCTCCGTGTGGCGCCTGCTGCATCAAACGCCCGCGCTCAACGACAATCTTCAAAGCATCTTCGAGCGTAAAGATCCCGGCGATACACGCCGCAACGTATTCACCGATGCTGTGACCAATCAACGCCGCCGGACGCACGCCCCAACGCATCCATAATCGCCCGAGCGCATACTCGATCACGAACAGCGCGGGCTGTGTCAGCTCAGTCTGCTTTAACTGTTCACTCGCGGCTTCGGCGCGCTCGGCGGGCGGATAAAGCACGTCTCGCAGATCGAGCTGGAGCAGCGGCTCGAGAATCTCGCAGCAGTGGTCCACGTCTTCACGAAACGACGGTTCGGTTTCATATAGCTCGCGCGCCATTTGCACGTACTGTGCGCCCTGGCCCGTGAACATGAATGCGACCGGCGGATGCTGCGAGTCGTGCACGTCGATGTGTACATTACCTGCTTCGAGCGCGGCGGCAGCCTCCTCTGCATCATGGCTGACGAGCGCGAGACGATGTGCAAAACTCCGCCGGCCCGTTTGCAGGGTGAAAGCGACATCGGCGAGATTGGTTTCCGCGTTTTGCTTCAAGTATGCAGCCAGGTTCAGTCTCGCTGCTTCGAGCGCCGTGGCGGTCTTCGCCGAGAGAGTCAAAAGCTGCAACGTCCGCAACGGGCGTGTCTCGACCGGAGGAGCTTCTTCCAAAACGACATGCACGTTCGTTCCGCCAATGCCGAAGGAGCTCACTCCAGCGCGGCGCGGCATTCCATTCGTCTGCCATTCCTTCAGCTCCGTATTGACGAAGAAAGGCGAGCCGGCAAAATCGATATTCGGATTCGCGTGGGTGAAATTCAGACTCGGTGGCAATTGCTTATGCTCGAGTGCGAGTACGGTTTTGATCACGCCCGCCACACCGGCGGCTGCATCCGTGTGTCCGATGTTCGTTTTAAGCGAGCCGATGGCGCAGAAGTTCTTTGCATCTGTCTGCGTGCGAAAAGCCTGCGTCAGGGCCGCAACTTCGATCGGATCTCCGAGCGAAGTTCCGGTTCCGTGTGTCTCAATGTAAGTGATCGTCTGCGCTTCTACTTCGCCCAACGCCAACGCTTCTTCAATGACACTCGCCTGCCCGTTTATGCTCGGCGCAGTGAAGCCGACTTTCAAAGAGCCGTCGTTATTGATCGCAGTGCCTTTGATGATCGCGTGAATGGTGTCGCCGTCACGGAGCGCGTCGGCGAGTCGCTTCAAGACGACGACACCAACGCCGTTACCTTTCACAGTCCCCTGCGCGCGAGCGTCGAAAGCGCGGCAATGCCCGTCGGGCGAGATGATGCCGCCCTCCTGATGAAACGCTCCTTCTCCGTGCGGCACGCCGACCGACACGCCTCCAGCCAGCGCCATGTCGCACTCACGATTCAACAAAGACTGGCAAGCCAGATGCACTGCGACGAGCGAAGTTGAGCAAGCCGTCTGCACGCTCAGCGCCGGGCCGGTGAGGTTCAGTTTGTAAGCAATGTGCGTCGCGAGATAGTCGCGATCGTTATTAATGACGACTTGAAAGCCGCCCGCCGATTCCATCAACGCGCGGTTCGGGTAAAGATTGCTGAGCAGGTACGAATTAATGCTCTCACCTGCATAGACACCCGTGCGAACCTGGCGCTCACCGGCAGCGTATCCGGCATTCTCCAAAGCCTGCCACGCATGTTCGAGGAACAGGCGATGCTGGGGATCAATCAACGACGCCTCTCTCGGAGTGAAGTCGAAGAATGAGGCATCGAACAGTTCGATGTCGTCGAGAACTGCTTCGGCCTTCACGTAATTCGGATCGTTGAGAGTTTCCGCGTCGACACCTTTGGCGAGAAGCTCTTCGTCCGTAAAGAACTTTATCGACTCGACACCGTCAGACAGATTTTGCCAAAACTGGTCCAGGTTCGTGGCGCCCGGAAAACGCCCGGCCATGCCGATGACGGCAATCTCAATCCCGCTCGTATCACTCATCTTAGTTCAGAATCTCGTGACGAATGTCCTTGAAGAAATCAATCCAGAGCGTCCACATCTGCTCCGCGTTCCTAACGATGTCGCGCTGCTCTTCCCCGGTGAAAGCAGGTTGCAAAGTCGCGTTGGCGCTGTCGACGTGTCCGGGTTCCTGCGAGACGTGAATGTTGACCCACGGAAGATCTCTTTTTCCGGTGCAGCGTCGCATCAATTCGCCGATAGTCGCGACCATCGGTAAATCGACTACTTCAGTACCGTAGAGAAATCCGAGTCCCGGCAACCAATTCGCCGAGGCTTGTTCATAGCCGTCGACCAGTTTGCGTGTGGCGTTTAAAGGTGGTGAGCCGGCTACTTGTTCTTTGGCGAAGCCGCCGTCGCTGATTGTCTCGATGTAGACTTTTTCGTGTGCCCGGCGCGGGTCGCCTTCGCCGAGTTCTTCCCAAAGAATACGCGAGACGTAAGTCTGCGTTTCAAGTTTGGGCGAGACTGAGATCAGGCGTGAAAGAAATGTCGGGAAGTAATGTAGTGGATGAAACCATTGTCCGAGAATGATGACTACCTGTTCGGGGGAAAGCGTTCCACAGTCATGTTTCAGGTTTTTGAGAAAAGTGACCAGCTCATTTTTCCGCTCGCTGGCAGACAGAGAGTCGGAGATGTTCGTGGCAAATGCCGTAGTACTCATTTGAAGATTACCTCATCTGTAAAATCAGATTTTCGGGAGGTCGGGTTCCTGGGCTGGGTACGGTTATGATAGCGCAACATGAACAAGGACAGAAACGTTCTCTCTCTTCTCTGCGTCCTCGGCGTATCTCAGCGTTCTCTGCGTTGAACGACAACTTAAACGCAGAGGGCGCAGAGATACGCCGAGAACCGCAGAGAAGATGTCGAGTTACCGTGGTCGAGCCCTCTCTTTCAATGCTTCTCGTCGTTCCGCTGCGCGACGTAAGTTGGAGGTGTCGACGGAATCTTTCAATTGATCGCTGCCCAGGAACGCGGCGAGGGATGCGATCGTCGGGTATTTGAAGAGTTCGATGATCGACACTTCCTGCCGCAGCGTTTCATTCAGCCGCGCGTGCATTTGGACAAGCAGTAACGAGTGACCACCCAGCTCAAAAAAGTTATCGCGCATTCCGATCCGCTCGACGCCCAAAACATCCTGCCAGATTTCTGCAATACGCCGTTCCAACTCGGTCGCCGGCGCAAGATAAGACGAAGCCAGCGCCGGGCGTGACGCGTCGGGAGCCGGAAGCGCCTGACGATTCAGCTTGCCGTTGCGCGTCAGAGGCAAGGTGTCGATCATCACAAACGCCGACGGCAGCATGTACTCGGGAAGCTTCTCTTTTAAGAAACTATGCAACTCGGTCGTGGTTGGACCAGGCTGCTGCGCGGGCACAATATAGCTCACGAGTCGCTTCTCGCCCGGCACATCCTCGCGCACGAGCACGACCGCCTCGCGCACTCCTTTGTTCGCCACGAGGGCGCTCTCGATCTCGCCGAGTTCGATGCGAAAGCCACGAATCTTGATCTGCTGGTCACGGCGTCCGAGAAACTCCATCTCGCCGTCCGCCCGGTAGCGCCCGCGATCACCAAACTTGTAGAGACGCGCACCCGGTTCAGTACTGAATGGATCGGGAATATAACGGTCAGCGGTAAGCACCCCGTCTGCATATCCGAGCGCGAGGCAGTCGCCGCCTGCGTAAATGTCACCAGTAACGCCGATCGGAACCGGATTGAGCTGCGCGTCCAGAATGTGATAGCGCGCGTTTTGTATCGGCTTGCCGTAAAGGATGCTGGCCCAATGCGGCTCGACTGTCTCAACTACAAAGAAGTTTGAGTAGACGCTTGTTTCCGTCGCGCCACCCATATTGACCACGCGAGCATTTGGAAATGCCGCGTGTATCTGATCGGGCAGACCCAGTGGAATCCAATCGCCGGCCAGAAACACGGTTTTCAAGTGTTCCCCGCTGTTCGGCTCATGCGAGAAGTAAGGCGCCACTTGCTGCAGAGCCACTGGCGCAGAATCCCAGAACGTTATCCGTTGCTCCGTGAGAATCTGCGCGAGCCGACGCGGCTCACGTAAGTCCGCGCGCGAGGCGACGTAGACCGTCGCGCCGGCCGCGAGCGTTCCGAGCATGTCATAGATGGATAGATCGAACGTCGACGAGGTGACGAAGAGCAGACGATCGCCCACGCCGACGTTGAAAGTGTTGTGTACCCAGTCGATGAGATTGATGATCGGCCGGTGCTGGACCATCACGCCTTTCGGCTCACCCGTCGAACCCGAGGTGTGGATGATGTAAGCGACGTTGGCGGGAGTCACCGTGGTGGACGGATTGTCTTCCGGCAACGTTTGTAGATGCCAGTTGGTCCAGAGCCGCTTGCTCGGCTGCATGGTCCAGTTAGCGCGCGCACTTTCGCGCCCGTCATGTTTCGTTAAGATCACGTCGTAGCGATAGCCGAGCTCGTTTTTGAATCCCTGCTCGCGGTGCTGGATCTGGACGTCAGACACGTCCGGCAACGTCGCCTCGAGATCGAAGAAGTAAGCTTCGTCGAAATAAAGCTCGCTATCCAACTGCGTTTTGGTTCGCGCGTGGGGATTGAGTCGCTGAAGCTCCTGCAGCGACTCGCCAAACTCCAGCTTGCGTTGCGCATCCATGATGTCGCAGAGAAGAATCGCGCCGCCGGCCGCGAGCAGTTTGAACGACTTCTCCAGCACCGCTTCAAAGTAGTTTGGACCGGGGAAAAACTGCGCCGTGCTGGCCATCACGATCAGATCAAACGATCCCGGCTCGAACATCGTGTCGATCTGATCGGCGAAGCCAGTCGCCAGTTTGATGTTGTTGCTTCCAACTCTGCTGAGGTTTTTCGTCTGGGTCGCTTCGGACGGATCAAGCCCGACGTAGAGTCCGGCGTGTGGCGCCAGCTCAAACATGATCAGTCCCGAACCGCAACCGATCTCCAGCACGCGACGGTCGGCGCCGAGGAAGGGCCGGGCGAGCTCCGCCACGCGCTCGACGTATTCCCTGACCTCGCTGGCCGCGAAAGGCTCGCCGGTGTAACTGCTGATGAAACCGCCGGCCGTGACTTCATCCACCGACTGCTCGACGACGTGATCCCATAACGATTTAACCAGGCTCTGGTCCAGTGTCTCGGCGTGAGGTCTCTGCGTGTCAACGTCGAGGCAGATGACGTCGGTCAGGTGTGGAAGCTTCCATTGCAACTCGTGGATGGCGCGAAGCTGTGCGTGTTGTGTGAGCAGACAACGGATGCCGAGCGTTGCGGCAATCCAACGGAGCCGCTCCAACGGCCACGCCGGATCGAGTGGCACATAAGTACCGCCGGCTTTGAGCACGCTCACGACTGCCAGGACCATCTCGAGCGAACGCTCCATCAAAACGCCGACGCGCTGCTCCGGTCCGATTCCGAGATCGATCAGCTTATGCGCCAGCCGGTTGGCGCGGTGATTCAACTCGTCGTAACTCCATTGTCGGTCTTCGAAAATAACTGCCGTCGCCTTCGGATTCTTCGCCGCCTGCGACTCGAAGAGTTGATGAATACAAACGTCGCGGCGGAAAGGTTTGCGCGTATCGTTCCATTCAACGAGCAACTGCTGTCGCTCGCTTGCAGTCAAGAGGGGCAGGGCGGCAATGCTCTCGTCCGGATTATGAACTATGCCTTCCAGCAACGTTTGGAAATGAAGGAGCAGTCGTTGCATCGCCGCTTCTTCAAAGAGATCTGTGTTGTATTCAAGCGTGCCCTCGAGGTCTTCCGCCGTCTCCCACATCGCGAGGACGATGTCGAACTTCGACGTTTCCCGTTCACTTTCAACCAGGCTCAACTGCAAATCTTTCAGCCTGATCTCAGGTGACGGAGTATTCTGCATCGCAAATATCACCTGGAAGAGCGGCGTGACGCTCAGGTTACGCTCCGGCGCCAACTCCTCCACGAGCTTCTCAAACGGCACATCCTGGTGCGCGTAGGCGCCTAACGCCGTCTCTTTCACCTGTTGGACCAACTCGCGGAAAGTCGGGTTCCCGCTCAGATCGGCTCGCAGCACGAGGGTGTTGACGAAGAATCCGATCAAGTCTTCCGTCTCAGCTCGCGTGCGGTGGGCCACCGGTGTCCCGACCGCGATGTCGTCCTGCCCGCTGTAACGCCAGAGCAGCAGTTGGAACGTCGCCATCAAAGTCATAAACAGCGTCACGCCTTCCGAGCGACTCAACGTCTTCAGCTCTTCGGTTAACGAGCGCGGCAGTCGCAGCGAGAGCGAAGCGCCGTTGAAAGTTCTCACCGCGGGCCGTGGATAATCCGTCGGCAACTCCAGAACTGGAGGCACACCCGCCAGTTGCTCGCGCCAGTACGAGAGCTGCTGGTTTAATACTTCGCCCTGTAGCCACTTCCGCTGCCACACCGCAAAGTCTGCGTATTGCAGGCTCAGATCCTTTAGTGGCGACTCCGCTCCGATCGCATACGCTTCGTAGAGCGCCGCCACTTCCCGAACCAGCACGCCCATGGACCAGCCGTCGCTGACGATGTGATGCATCGTCAAGAGCAAGACGTGATCTTCCGGCGACAGGCGCAGCAGGCGGCCGCGCACGAGTGGACCAGTTGAGAGATCGAAAGGACGCTGAGCCTCTTCACGTGCGAGGCGTTGTGTTTCAGCATTGCGCTGCTCCGGAGGGAGCCTGCACAGGTCACTCAGCGGCAGCATGAAACGCGATTCAGGAGCGATGATCTGTACGGGTTGTCCGTCGACAGTCGTAAACGTCGTGCGCAGCACTTCGTGACGCTGCGTCACTTCGCGCAAACTTCTCTCGAGCGCGCTTACGTTTAGCCCCGCGCCGGAGATATGCACGGTCGCGGGAAGATTGTAGAACGAGCTGTCCTTTTCAAATTTGTCGAGGAACCAGAGACGCTGCTGAGCAAACGAGAGCGGCATCACGTTCCCCTCCCGCTGCGCTCGCTCCATCTTCTCGATTCGGGGTAGCATCCCGGCTTTCGCCCGCAACGTCTCTTCTATAGTTTCCGCCAGCTCGCCAATAGTCGGTTGTTCGAACAAACTTCGTAACGCGATCTCGATCCCGAACGCTTCGCGCACGCGCGACATCACCTGCGTCGCTAGCAGCGAGTGGCCGCCCAGTTCGAAGAAGTTGTCGTTGACGCCGGCTCTCACTCCGAGCACATCGGACCAGATCGAGGCCAGCATCTCTTCCACTCCACTGCGCGGCGCGAGAAAGACTTCGGCGAGTGCGGCGCGTTCAGCATCCGGTGCGGGCAATGCTCGACGATCGACCTTGCCGCTTCCGGTCAAAGGAAACGCGTCGAGCAACAGGAAGAGCGAAGGAATCATGTACTCGGGAAGCTTGTCTTTGAGATGTCTACGCAACTCCTCTCTCGCCGGCGACGCGGACGGTTGCGCGGCGATGATGTAAGCGACGAGGCGTTTTCTGCCGGCCTCGTCTTCCCACACTGTCACTACCGCCTGCTTCACCAACTGGTGCTGCTTCAATACCGACTCGATCTCGCCCACCTCGACGCGAAAGCCGCGCACCTTCACCTGCAGGTCGCGCCGTCCGGCGTATTCGAGCACTCCATTCGCGGAGTAGCGTACGAGGTCGCCAGTTCGGTAGAGTCGTGCGCCAGCGTCATGGCTGAAAGGATGAGGGATAAATCTCTCGGCTGTTTGGTCCGGACGATTCAGATAACCGCGCGCGAGTTGCGCACCGCCGATGTATAACTCTCCCCTGACTCCGATGGGCGCGGGTTCGAGTGCGTCGTCGAGCACATAAACTTCCACGTTGGTGATGGGCTTGCCGATAGGAGGCAACCCCGGCCACGAGCCGGCGTCGCCGTCGAGACGCCACATCGTCACGAGGTGCGCCTCAGTTGGACCATAGTGATTGTCGAGCGTGCAACCGTCGAGCCTCTGAAAGAGACGCTGTACCTGCGGCGTAATCTTCAACTGCTCACCAGCGGTGATCACCTGGCGCAAACTCGCGGGCGCGCTCTCGTATCGATCAGCCTCCTCGGCCAGATGCTGCAAAGCGACAAAGGGAAGGAACAATCGCTCGACACGCTGCTCTGTAATCACCCGCAGCAACTCGCCGGCGTCGCTTCGCGCGTCTTCACGCAGCAACACGAGCGAGCCGCCCGCACATAGCGTCGAGAAGATTTCCTGAAATGAAACGTCGAAACTTAACGACGCGAACTGTAGCGTGCGGAGCGGCTTCTCTGAGCTTTGAATTTGATAGTTGATCAGATTGACCGCGCCGCGGTGAGGCATCACGACGGCTTTCGGTCTACCCGTCGAGCCGGAAGTGTAGATGAGATAACACAGATGACGCGGATCAAAGCCACGGATTAAATCCGGATCTGATCCGCGGCTCTGATCTGTGTAATCCGTGGCTGATGGTCCTTCCGCTGTCAGGATCACCACGGGCTTTGCGTCTTCGATCATGAACCGCAGACGCTCAGGCGGATAGCTCGGATCGAGCGGCATGTATGCGCCACCGGCCTTCAAAGTGGCGAGGATGCCGACGATCATCTCGATCGAGCGTTCCAACCTCACTCCGACGACCTGCTCTGGTCCAACTCCGAGCGTGCGCAGCCGGTGCGCGAGTTTGTCGGCGCGGTCATTGAGTTCGCGATAATCCAAATGGGTCTCTTCGAAGATGACCGCAACCTCACCGGGCGTGTTTTCCACCTGTTGCTCGAAGAGCTCATGCACGCAGAAGTCACTCGAAAACTGCTCGGCCGGAGTATTCCATTCGTCAAGCAGTTGTCGGCGTTCCGTGGCAGACAGCAGAGGCAACTGCGAGAGGTGTTGGTCCGGGTTGTTGACGACGCCTTTGAGAAGCGTTTCGAAGTGTCCGAGCAGGCGCAGGATGGTCGCTTCGTTGAACAGATCGGTGCTGTATTCGCAGACGCCTTCCAATCCCACTTCCGTCTCTTCCAACAGGAGCGCCAGATCGAAATGGGCCGTGCCGATGTCGACGTTGAGCAAGTCGAGCGTGAGTCCTGATAACTCCAACTTTTCCTGCGGGGCGTTCTGCAAGGCGAACAGCACCTGAAACAGCGGCGTGTAACTCATGCTGCGTTCCGGCTGCAGCACTTCGACCAGCATTTCAAACGGCACGTCCTGGTGAGTGTAAGCGCCCAGGGCCATCTCCTTGACGCGCTGCACCAGCGACGCGAACGTCGGATTCCCGCTCACGTCTGTTCGCATCACGAGGGTGTTGGCGAAGAATCCGATCAGGTTTTCAAGCTCGCCGTGGCGACGGTTCGCGATCGGCGTCCCAACGGCAATGTCCTCTTCTCCGGTGTAACGCGAGAGCAGTGTTTGCAGAGAAGCCAGTAGTGTCATGTAGAGCGTGACGCCTTCGCGCCTGCTCAACGCTCTCAAGCCTTCGGCTAGTTCGTTTGATAACTTGAACGGCAGTGACGCGCCGCGAAACGTCTGCACGTGTGGCCGCGGATGATCCGCCGGCAGCTCCAGGACTGGAGACACACCCGCTAACTGCTCCCTCCAGTAATCCAGCTGCCGTTCTAACACTTCGTCGCGCAGCAACTCCCGTTGCCAAACCGCATAGTCGCCATACTGCAGGCTCAGCTCCTTCAGCGGCGACTCGCCTCCAGCCACATAAGCTTCGTAGAGCGCCGCCACTTCACGAACCAAAACGCCCATGGACCAGCCGTCACTGACGATGTGATGCATCGAGACCAGCAGGATGTGATCTTCCGGTGAGAGGCGCAGCAGGCGCGCGCGGATGAGTGGGCCGGTGGATAGATTGAAAGGCCGCTGCACCTCTTCACGAATCAGTGCTGCTTCCGGCAAGCCGGAGAGAGCTTCGACGGTAATGGTGAAAGGTTCAGCGTTCCCGATGACCTGAACAGGTTCTCCGTGCAGGTCGCGGAAGGTCGTGCGCAATGCTTCATGCCGCCGGATGAGCTCCGTGAGCGCACGCTCCAGCGCAGCGATGTCGAGCGGGCCGCGCAAGCGCACAGTGCGCGATGTGTTGTAGACCGGATTGCCTGGTTCGAGTTGATCGATAAACCAGAGTCGCTGCTGAGCAAACGAGAGCGGCATCACATTCCCTTCCCGCTGCGCTCTCTCGATTCGGGACGGTATGACGACTCCCTCTGACAACCTCGCTTCTATCGTCCGCGCCAACTCTCCGATCGTCGGTTGCTCAAATAAACTCCGTAACGCAATCTCAACTCCAAATGCGTCGCGCACTCGCGACATCACCTGCGTCGCCAGCAGCGAGTGTCCACCCAACTCGAAGAAGTTGTCGTTGACCCCGACTCTCACTCCCAGCAGGTCTGACCAGATCGAGGCCAGCATTTCTTCCACTCCGCTACGCGGCGCAAGGAACGTTTCAGCGAGTGCGGGACGTTCAGCATCCGGTGCGGGCAGCGCGCGACGGTCTATCTTTCCGTGGCTGGTCAGCGGCAGCGCATCGAGATAGACGAAGGCTGAAGGGATCATGTAGTCCGGCAGCCGAGACTTTAAGTGACTGCGCAACTCGTTGACGTCTGGCTTGGTCTCCAGGCTGGCGGCAATGTATGCAACCAATCGCTCTTCATGCGCTACGACGATCGCTTCTTTGACTTGTTCATGCTCCGCGAGGGCGCTTTCAATCTCGCCCGGTTCGATGCGGAAGCCACGCACCTTTACCTGCTCGTCTGTTCGCCCTTTAAACTCGATACTCCCATCAGAAAGGTAACGTCCTCGATCACCGGTCCGGTAGATTCTCGTTCCCGCGCCAGTGCTGTATTCGTCAGCAACGAACCTCTCCGCGGTTTGGGCCGGACGATTGAAATAACCACGCGCTACTCCCTCACCGCCTACGCATATCTCGCCTTCGACTCCCACCGGCACTAACCGTCCACGCTTGTCGAGCACACGCAGAACGACATTGGGCAACGGCTTGCCAATCATCTGCCCGCGCACTCGCGCACCGCGGTTCACTTCGCAACTGCCACAGATGATGGTTGCTTCGGTTGGCCCATACAACACTCTCACCGTCGCGCTCGGAAATGCCTCTTCCATCTCTGCGATCAGCTCCGGCGCCACGGCTTCTCCGCCCACCAGCAACTGCCTCGGAGCGCCGCCTTCGTACTCTCGCGCAAACTTTACGAACCTCCGCATCACTCCCGGCACTGCATGTAACACCGTCGCCTCCGACAGCACGCGCTTCATCACGTCTGCCTCCAGCGCCTTGGCGGTCGAGACGAGTAGACAGCGCCCGCCTGCCAACGGCGCCGCCAGCAATTCCAACAGCGAGATGTCGAAGGAGAACGAGGCGATGCATGGAAGACAGTCGTCGGACGTGAGTTGGAGTATCTCCTGAGCCGCAGACAGGGTGTGCCGGAGTTGGCGGTGCTCGATTGCTACGCCCTTAGGTTTGCCGGTCGAGCCGGAAGTGTAGATGACGTAAGCGAGTTGTTCCGGCAGCACTGCGACATGGGGGTTATCCGTGCTTTGTTGCGCAATCTGCGCGGCGTCGACACTGATGATTCGCGCGGCACACTCGGGCAGGCGTGCGCGCGCGGACTCCTCCGTGATGATCAGTGAAGCGTGGGCATCAGCAACAATGAACGCAAGCCGCTCGGTCGGATAAGTCGGGTCTAAGGGAAGATAGCAGCCGCCCGCCTTGAAGACTGCCAGCAGCGCAATGAGCGACTCCGGCCCACGCTCCAGCATCACGCCAATCTTAGTTTCGGGACGCGCACCGCAATTCAGCAGGTAATGCGCGAGTTGGTTGGCGCGTCTGTTGATTTGATCGAAGGTCAGCGTTTGTTCTTCAAAGAGGAGCGCAGGCGCATTCGCATGCTCGACAGCGTGTTTGGCAAACAGTTCGTGGACCAACGGAATCGAGTGTTGAGGCTCTGGCGTCTCATTCCATTCAACGAGCAACTGCCGTCGCTCGCTTGCGGTCAACAAAGGCAGATCTGCGATTCGCGTTTCTGGATCCGCGATGATGCCCTCCAGCAACGTCCGGAAATGAGCGGCCATGCGCTCGATTGTCGCCGCTTCAAACAAGTCTGAGCGGTATTGCCAGTCTGCGATCAGCCCGTCTGATGTTTCTACTATTCCCAACGCGAGGTCGAATTTTGCCGTGTCGCCCGAGAGCGCTTCGGGGCGCATCTTCAAGCCATGCGCTTCAACTTCAGGAAGCGGCGCATTCTCAAGCGCAAACATCACCTGAAACAGCGGAGTGACACTCAAATTCCGCTCCGGGGCTAACTCCTCGACGAGTTTCTCAAACGGTATGTCCTGGTGCGCGTATGCTCCGAGCGCTGTTTCTCTGACGCACTGCAGCAACTCGCGGAAGGTCGGATTGCCGGTAAGGTCCGTTCGCAGCACGAGTGTGTTGACGAAGAATCCGATCAAGTCTTCGGTCTCCGCTCGCGGTCGATGGGCCACGGGCGTTCCGACCGCAACGTCCTCCTGCCCGCTATAGCGCCAGAGCAGCAGTTGGAACGCCGCGAGTAGAGTCATAAACAGCGTCACGTCTTCGGTGCGACTCAACGCCTGCAAATGTTCGCTGAGCGCTTTCGAAAGGTTGTAGCTGAACGTCGCACTATGAAAGCTTGAGGTTGCGGAGCGCGGATTATCGAGCGGCAATTGCAATACTGGTAACTCGCCGCCGAGTTGTTCACGCCAATACGAGAGTTGCTGGTCCAGCACTTCACCCTGCAGCCACTCCCGCTGCCACACCGCATAATCGCCGTATTGCAGACTCAGTTCTCTTAGCGGCGACTCAGCCCCGGTCGCATAGGCTTCGTAGAGCGTCGCCACTTCACGGATCAGTACGCCCATGGACCAGCCGTCACTGACGATGTGATGCATCGACAGCAGCAGGATGTGATCTTCTGTCGAGAGGCGCAGCAGGTGTGCGCGTATCAGTGGGCCAGTTGATAGATCGAAAGGGCGTTGCGCTTCTTCATCGCAGAATTGCTGAATTGCAGTCTTGAGCTCGATAATCGGAAGCGGCAGATGTAGATCAGGGAGGATGATCTGTACAGGCTCTCCATCGCGCGTGGAGAAGATTGTGCGCAGTGCTTCGTGCCTGCGCACGATCTCGTTGAGGCTCCGTTCGAGCGCAGCAGTATCGAGCCGGCCTTCGAGATGCAATCTGCCGGATAAATTGTAAGCAGCGCCGCTCGGTGCGAGCTGGTCCAGAAACCAGAGACGTTGCTGGGCGAACGAGAGCGGCAGTGCGTCCCGCGCCTCGCGACGCGCAATCTTCTGCGACTCCGAACCTGTCTCAATACCCTCTTCTTCAAGCAGGTACTCGAGCAGTTCGAGCCGATCCGCATCCAACGCCACCTTGTTCAAATTATCCGTCATCCAACTTTGCCTCGATCTTAGCCGCGGATAAACGCGGAAAAACGCAGATCTGCGTTCATTCGCGTTTATCCGCGGCTCAAATTCTTCTCCCCACGTTTGCGCTTCAATTGATCCTTTAAATCCGCTGATGGAATGCTTTTAATCCTTTGCAGCACGCCTGCAATCTTCGCCGTCTGACCGGGTTTGGGTTCGTGTTGGACCAGAGCGGAGGCCAGGGCTTCGATCGTTGCGGCCTCGAAGACGACGCTCAGTGGTAACTGCGTGCGAAAAATAGTGCGCACTTTCGACAAGAGACGCGTGGCTTTCAGCGAATGACCGCCGAGGTCGAAGAAGTTGTCACGCACGCCAATCTCGTCAATGCCGAGCACCTCTTGCCACAAGTCAACCAGCGCCACTTCGATATCGTTGCGCGGCGCGACGTATCGCTGCTCGAGCTCGGGCCTCGCGATCTCAGGCGCGGGCAGCGCTCGTCGATTGATCTTCCCGTTTGGCGTCAGCGGCATCTCGTCCAATAACACGATGGCCGATGGGACCATCTGTTCGAGCAGACGCGCGCGCAGAAAGCTTTGCAGCTCGAGCTGACCGGGCTTTTCGCCTTCGCGTGCAACGACGTATGCCACGAGTCGCTTGTCGTCGACTGCATCCTCGCGCGCCACGACAACGCAGGTTTTCACCTCAGGGTGCTCGCTCAAAACTGCTTCGATTTCACCCAGCTCGATGCGAAAGCCACGAATCTTCACCTGATGATCGATGCGTCCCAGAAAATCAATTCTGCCGTCCGGTAGAAAGCGCGCGAGATCTCCCGTGCGATACATGCACGCACCGGGATCGTCACTGAACGGATCGGGGATAAACTTTTCCGCCGTCAAGTCCGGACGTCCCAGATAACCGCGCGCCAATCCGTCGCCTCCGATATACAGCTCGCCGGGAATGCCGATCGGTAACGGTCTGCCGCGACGGTCGAGCACATAGACTTGCGTGTTGCTGACAGGCCGCCCGACAGTCGGCGACTCATCGCGCTTCATCGAATCCCAGGTCGCGTAAGTCGTGGCCTCGGTTGGCCCATAAAGATTGAAGACTTGTTCCACTGTCCTTCGCTCGTAAAGTTGCTGCACAAGTCTTTGCTGAAGCGGCTCACCCGCGAGATTGACGACGTACGCCGAGGACGGCAGACAATTCAGTTGCAGCAGCTCGTTGATAGCGGACGGAACACCGTTGATGAGTGTGACCTGATGCGCGGCCGGCAATTGCGAGAGATGCAGCACGCCGCGCGCGATGATGACCTTGCCGCCCCAATGCAGCGGCACGAACAACTCAAAAATCGAGAGGTCGAAGCAGATCGAGCTGAGCGCGAGCGTTCCGTTGAATGCTTCGGGCTCGAAACTTTCTCGCGCCCAGTGCGAGAAGTTAGTGACGCTGCGGTGTTCGATGGCTGCGCCTTTGGGCCGTCCCGTCGAGCCTGACGTGTAGATAACGTAGGCAACATTGCGCGCGGTCACATCGCACTGAAGGTTCTCGGCGCTTTCGGCAGCAATCGTCTGCGACTCTGTATCGACGCAGATGGTTCGCCCCCCAGGCAGCAGGTGGACCAGGTGTTGCTGTGTTAGAAGCACCAGCGCGCCGGAATCGTCGAGCATGAAGGCGAGTCGCTCCTGCGGGTATTCCGGATCGAGAGGAACGTATGCGCCGCCGGCTTTCAAAACTCCCAACAAAGCTACGAGCATCTCGAGCGAACGCTCCATCAGAATAGCAACCCGCGTCTCTGGCCCAATCCCGAGTTTTTGCAGGTAGTGCGCGAGCTGGTTGGCGCGCGCGTTCAACTCTCGATAAGTCAATTCTTCATCTGAATACACTGCCGCAACTCGTCCGGGCGTGCGCTGGGCCTGCGCTTCAAACATTTCATGCAGACACAAGTCCTGCTGATAGTCGCGCGCTGTGTTGTTCCACTCGACGAGCACTTGCTGTTCGCGTGGAGTTAAAAGCCGGAGCCCGCCCACGGGCTGCGACGGACGTGCGGCAATGCTTTCGATCAGCGTCTGCAAATGTCCGAGCAGGCGCTGGATTGAGTCGTCGGTGAAGCGGCGGCGATCGTAGAGCGCCTGCAGGCAGAGTTCTTCCGCGGGAATCGCGACGACTGTTAGCGGATAATTAGTTCGATCGAACGAGCGCACATCTTCAAGCTCGAGGCTCAGGTTCTCTTTGAGTGCGTCCTTATCGAGCGGGTAATTTTCAAACACCAGCAAACTCTCGAAGAGTGGCCGGCCTCGCCCCACTTCGCTCCAACTCTGCACCTCGACCAGCGGGCTGTATTCGTACTCACGCAGCTCGACCTGCTCCGCTTGCAAAGCTCTCAACCAGGCGAGCAACTCAGCATCGTCATCAACACGCACACGCACGGGCAGCGTATTGATGAAGAGACCAATCATCGTTTCGACGCCGGGCAGCGAGGGAGGACGTCCCGCGACTGTCGCACCAAAGACAACCGTCTCGTCCTGACTGTAACGATTGAGAAGCAGGGCCCACGCGCCGGCCAGAATGGTGTTGAGCGTCAACCCTTGCCGGCGCGCCAACAACTGCAAGCGACCGGTCATCTCTGCTGAAAGTTGTACCTTGCTCTCACCGAACGCTTCGGTTTCCACACTCGTTTGGTCAATGACGAGCGGCGTCGGCGCATCGAAGCCCTTCAGTTTCTCGCGCCAGAAGATTTCGGCTTTCGATAGATCCTGCTGGTCCAGCCAGGCGATGTAGTCGCGAAACGGACGTCGAGGCTCGGCGGATACCGGCTCACCGCGTCTTAATGCTTCATACGTGTCGAAGACTTCGCGCAGCACGAGCGCGCCCGACCAGCCGTCGATCAGTAGGTGGTGATGCGTCCACACAAAGCCATACGAATCAGCGCCGAGACGAACGAGCGCGAGCCGCATTAGCGGTGGCGTCGAAAGATCGAAGCCGCGCTCGCGCTCACGAATGAGGAACGCCTCCCATCCGTTTTCGCCATCAGTCAGGCCGCGCCAGTCATGCTGCTCGAGCGGCACGGTCACATTTTTATGAATTAACTGCAGCGGCTCGTCGAGATTTTCCCAGATGAATGACGCGCGTAAGACTTCGTGCCTATCGATCGTCTGCTGCCAGGCGAGGCCGAGCGCATTCGCGTCGAGATCGCCGTGCAATACGCAACTGAACTGGCCCAGGTAAACATCCGTGTTCGGCGCGTAAAGGATGTGGAACAGCATGCCCTGCTGCATCGGCGACAGGTGGAAGAGGTCGATTACGTCGCTTCGCGTCTGCAACACTCGATTGAGTTGTCCGATTAGTTGCTGCAGCTCTTCAAGGAAGTCATGCGCGACTCTCTCGATCGTGGCGCGGTCGTGGATCTCGGCGCTGTAGGTCCATTCGGTGTGTAATTGACCGCCGATGATGCTCGCATTGATTTCCAAAAGGTTGCCACGCTGCGCGTTTTGAGCACGCGTTGCGCCTGATGATTCGTGCGCCAATCGAAACAGTCCGGACGATTGAAACATCTGGTCCAATTGGCCGAGGTAGTTAAAACTAACGGCTGGACGCGGCAGCTCACTCATCTGCCGCGCAACCTCTTCATCGCGGCAGAGGTAGCGTAACAAGCCATAGCCGATGCCGCCGCGAGGGATGCGGCGTAGCTGTTCCTTCGTCGCTTTCAGAACATCGCCTAACGTCCCCTGCGATTTGAGCAGAACCGGGAATGCGCTCGTGAACCAACCGACTGTTCGCGATAGATCGACGTCTTCAAAGAGATCTTCACGGCCATGCTTTTCGAGCTCGACGAGTAATTCATCGTGCCGGAACGCACGCGCGAGCGCGGTCAGCAGCACGTCGTCAATGCGCGTTTGATAAACCTTCGGCACGTGCTGCAATAGAGCGTTCGTGTCGCCAGTGGAAAGCGAGACAGTAAACGTGCGGCTCGAGCTTTCTGTATTCTCTGCGGCGCTCTGCGTATCTCTGCGATCTCTGCGTTGAGAGTCTTCCGTTAACGCAGAGATCGCCGAGATACGCAGAGCGCCGCAGAGATCTTTCCAGTGGTCCAACTCCTGTCGTATCTCAGCGCTCTGGGCCAACTGATCCAACCGTTCGGCCCAACGCTGGAACGAGGTCGTCTTCAAGGGAAATGTGACCCGTACGCCCGACTGCAATTGCCGGTAAACCCGTTCCCAATCTTCCAGCAGTATTCGCCACGAAACGCCATCGACTACGAGATGGTGGACCACCCATAAGAGACGCTGCCCCCCTGCTCCGAGATCGAACAACACAACCTGCATCAATGGGCCATCGCCGAGATCGAGATCCCTGTGCGCTGCGTCAACAGCCGACTCGAGTGCTGCCCCGGCCAGTCCGGATAAATTCACGCCACGCACACATCGACTAGCCTCCTCGCTGATAGACTGCGTCCAACCGCCGTTTTCCTTGACGAACCGCAGACGCAGCGCATCGTGATGCTCGAGCAGGTGCGCGACTGTGCTTTCTACCAGCGACAGTTCGAGCCGCTCAGTCGGTTCGAGCAACAGAGACATGTTCCAGTGTGCGGGCGCGGGAAAGTCTTGCTCGAAGAACCAGCGTTGAATCGGCGTCAGCGAGACGTCGCCAACAACACGGCCTTGTTCATCTTTCGTTTGGGAAATCGGCTCGCCAACCGAAGCCAGCGCCGCGATCGTCGAATGCTCGAAAATTTGTCGAGGAGTCAACAGCAGGCCCGACTGTCGAGCGCGTGCGACGACCTGAATACTTAGAATCGAATCGCCGCCGAGATGGAAGAAGTTGTCATTAACACCGACCTTCTCGAGCTTGAGCAGCTCAGACCAGATACCGGCGAGAATGCGCTCCGATTCTGTATGCGGAATGTCATCAGTCGTTGTGTCGCTAACAGAGGGCGCCGGAAGTGCGCGGCGATCGACTTTGCCGTTGGGGGTTACTGGTATTGCATCGACAAAGACGAAAGCAGACGGAATCATCTGCTCCGACAAGCTCTCTGCCAAAAACTCGCGCAACTGCGTCGCCCCACGATCGGCGCCTACCACATACGCAATCAATCTTGTCTCACCATTACGTTGGGCCACTACAACAGCGTCGCGCACGTGTGCGTGTCGTTTGAGCGTCGCTTCGATTTCGCCCAACTCGATACGATACCCGCGCACTTTCACCTGCTCGTCTTTACGCCCGATAAACTCGATATTGCCGTCGGGCAGAAAGCGCGCGAGGTCTCCTGTCTGGTAAAGACGCCCGCCCGGCTCCACTGCGAAAGGATTCGGATAAAAACGCGCGGCCGTTAAATCGGGCCGGTTGAGATAACCGCGCGCGAGACAGTCTCCACTAACATATAACTCTCCCACAATGCCTGCCGGCACCGGTTGCAGTTGATTGTCGAGGATGTAGACACGCGTGCCGGCAAACGGGCGGCCGAGCGGAGTCGTACCGTTCGGGTTTAGATCCGCAACGGAACCATCGAAGACAAGGTTGTCGATGGTGGCTTCGGTGAGTCCATAGGAGTTGAACACGCGCGCTTTTGCGCCGCAGAGACGGCGAAGCTTTGTGTACTCTTCAACGTAGACTGCATCAGCTCCCGCGATGAGCACACGCATGAAGTCGAGTCTGTGACCAGTCTCTTCGAGATACTGAAAGAGCGGTCTGAGGAGCGCGGGTAAGAAGTCGGCGAAGTTCACTTTCTCGGCGCGCATCAACTCGTATAAATCGTGCGGTGAGAGCAGCGTGTCCCACGAACACAAAACCAGTCGTCCGCCGGACACTAACCCGCGCATCACATCCTCTGTGAAAACATCGAACGCGAAGTTTGCCGTTTGCAGGACGCAGGGCGAGGAGTCGAGCAGGTAAGGCTTCCGCCATGACTGGTAGGCAGCGGCCAGACTGCCATGCGAAATCATCACGCCCTTCGGTCGCCCGGTCGAGCCGGACGTGAAGATGATATACGCGAGACTGTCGGGCTCTTGTATTGAGTTCGGATTGATTTCACTCTCGCGCGCAATCTCATTCAAGTCTTCGTCGAGACAGAGCGTTTGAGTATTGCTCTCGGGCAATCCTGCAAGCAGATGTCGTTGTGTAAGCAGCCACGCCGCACGCGTCTCTGCGAGCATATAGGCGAGGCGCTCGCGCGGGTAACGCGGGTCGAGCGGCACATACGCGCCACCTGACTTGAGCACAGCCATGACCGCCACGACCGTCTCCAACGAACGCTCGACGCAGATCGCGACAGGTACATCCATGCCGACGCCGCGGCGACGCAGGTAATGAGCAAGTTTGTTTGCGCGTGCGTTCAGCTCGCGATAGCTCAGTCGTGCGCCTTCGAAGACAACGGCAGTGTTTTCAGGATGCCGCTCAACTTGCTGCTCGAAAAGTTGATGGACCAGCGGCGCCGGAGCGGGGCTAGCAACTGCGCCGCTCCACTCATCGAGCAACAAGCGCCGTTCATCATCATTGAGCAGCGGCAACCGATCGAGCGTTTCCGATGGATCGCCAACGACTGCTTGAAGCAGCGTCTGGAAGTGTCCGAGCAAATGCCTGATTGTCGCGGCGTCGAATAAGTCGGTGTTGTATTCGAGGGAACCCGGCAGCTCATTCTCAACTTCGACCATCGTGAGCGAGAGATCGAACTGCGCGATGCGTTGTTCGAGACGCATCGACTCCAGCGGCAGGCCTCCGAGATTCATACGCGCGCCCGCTTCTCCGAGCGAGAAAGCTCCCATCGCCTCTTCGCCGGCTAGCTGCGCTTTGTTCAAGGTAAACATTGCCTGAAACAGCGGTGAACGGCTCGGGTCGCGCTCCGGTTGCAGTTGTTTGACCAATAGCGCAAACGGATATTCCTGATGCGCGAATGCAGCGAGGGTTGTGTTACGCACCTGCTGCAGAAATTCTGCAAACGAAAGAGCGCCGTCTGATGAGGTGCGCAGGACCACAGGGTTGACGAAGTAGCCGACGGTCGACGCAAACTGCGCTGAGTGACGGCCCGCTGTTGGTGAGCCGACGAGTAAATCTTCCTGTCCGGTGTAGCGATAGAGCAGCACCTTGAAAGCCGCCAGCAGAGTCATGAAGAGCGTTGCTTCGTTCGCGTGGGCCAGGGCTTTGAGTTGTGCGGTGAGTTGGGCATCGAGCCGGAGCGGTTCGGAGGCGCCGCGAAATGTCTGCACGGTTGGGCGCGGCCTGTCCGTATGAAGGTTCAGAGCCGGCAACTCACCGGCCAGTTCTTTCTGCCAGAAAGCCGCCAACTGTTCTCCCGCTTCACTCGCGAGAAGACGTTGCTCCCAGCGAACGTAATTGGAATAGTTCGAAGTGTGAGGCTTTGCCGTTTGGCCGTCACGATACAGCTCGCCGAGCTCGCGCATCAGAATCGCCAGTGACCAGAAGTCAATCACGATATGATGGGCCACGAGGAGTAAGACTTGTTCCTCGTCTGCTCTGCTAAACAGCAGCGCGCGCAGCAAAGGACCATGCTCGAGATCGAAAGGCAGATGCGCTTCGGCACGCAGGCGCTCGGCAAGCGCGGCCTCATCCCAGCCAGAAGCATCAACCGTCTCGAACGAAGCCTTCACTTGCTCGTGAACATGCTGCACGGGTTTTCCCTGCACGGCACGAAATGTCGTACGTAAAGCAGCATGACGATCGACGAGCAATTGAAACGCGCGGCGCAGAGCGGGCACATCCGGTTTCGCTTTTATCCTGAGTGCGGAAGCGATGTTGTAAGCCACGCTTTCCGGTGCGAGCTGTTGGAGGAACCAAAGAGATTGTTGTCCGTAAGAGAGCGGAAAGGTGTCGGGTTTATCAGCGAAAGTGGTTTGCGCAAGCGGCTTCGACTCGAAGCAGCGCGCGGCAATCTGCGTGATGCTTTGACTGCTGATGAATTCAGACATCGGCAGGAGCACGCCGAGTTGCATCTCGATGCTGTGCGTCAGCTCAACCGCGAGCAATGAATCAACGCCGTAGCGCGTGATGGAGCTATCGACGTCAATTGCATCCGCATCGATCCTCAACTTCGCGGCCAGTTGCCTGCGGATCCATTGCGCGATCTCTTCCGCGTTCGCGGCTTGGATCGGGTCAGTATCCGGAGCGATCAGGTCACTGTCGAGCGGCGCGCGCCATTCGGCCAACGCCTCAAAAGCTCCGGTTTCAAATCTAATGCGACATTCAATGCGCTGAACCTTGCCGCTCGACGTCTTCGGAACACTTCCGGCTTTCACGAGCAGGATCGCGTAAGGCTGCACCTCGAATTCCTCAGCCAGCGTCTGTCGAATCAATTCGAGAAGCGCGTCCGTGTCGACACGTCGTCTTGGCTCCAACTCCTGCACGACGACCAGCCGCTCTTCGTCTTCAATCTCGAGCGAGAAAGCCGCGCCTCCGCCCGCTTGCAGCGCCTCGTGACACTGCTCGACCGCGAGCTCGAGATCATGTGGATAGAGATTGCGCCCGCGAATTATGATCAGGTCTTTGACGCGGCCGGTGACGAACAATTCACCGTCATGGACGAACCCTAAATCACCCGTTCGCAGATAAGTCTTCTCCACGGCGCCGGCGAGGCGCGCGCGGAACTTCGCTTCTGTCTCGTCGGATCGATTCCAGTAGCCTGCCGCCACGCCTGGTCCATAAACCCAAATCTCGCCGACCGCGTTCACGTCACATCGCGTAGAAGTCTCGACATCGACAATCTCGATCTCGGTGTCGAGTCCCGGTTGACCGCAACCGACGAGCGTGCGTGTGTCGTCTTCGCCGGAGTCAGCCTCGACGACGCGATGCTGTTCGAGCGCACCGGCGCGGACGGTGCAAGTAACTGAGCCACCGCCGCTCACTTTCAAGGTCGCTTCCGCCAGACCATACGCCGGATAGAACGCTTCACGGCGAAAGCCGCATTCGCGAAACTCGCTTGCAAAACGTTGCAGTGTCTCGAAGCGCACGGGCTCTGCGCCGTTATAAGCTACTCGCCAACTCCGCAAATCCAGCCCCGCGCGTTGCTCTCGGTTCACACGGCGCACGCACAGGTCGTAAGCGAAGTTTGGACCACCGGTGTGCGTGATTTGAAAGCGCGTGATGGCTTCGAGCCAGCGTGATGGCTGTTGAAGAAACGAGACCGGCGACATGAGGATGCCCGGAAATCCACCGTACAGCGGCTGGATGATACCGTCGATCAGACCCATGTCGTGGAAATGCGGCAGCCATGTGAGCGCGCGGCTGTCGGGTGTGTGCGCAAAGCCCTGGTGAATGGAGGCCGAGTTGTGCAGCACATTGCTGTGCGTGATCATCACGCCTTTCGGCGTCGCCGTCGAACCGGAAGTGTATTGCAGGTAGGCCAGACTATCAGGACTTAACTCCGGCTCCAGATATGTATCAGCGCCATCGATATTGTCAGTCGCCAGCCAACGCAACTGCCCCGCGATCGACTCCAGCTTTGAAAGCAACGCCGAATTCGTCAGCGCAATCGTCGCTCCGGAGTCTGCGATCATCGCCTGGAGTCGTTGAGCATTTCGACGCGGCAGAGGTGACGGAACGGCGATGACGCCTGCATAGAGACATCCGAAGAACGTTTCAATGAAAGTGAGTCCCGGCGGGTAAAGAAGCAGGGCACGTTCGCCGCGCGCGCCCATATGTTGCAGGCGCGTTGCAATCGCGCGAGCACGCAGGTCCAGCTCTCCGTAAGTGACGCGAGACTCTCCTGCCTCGCCGTCGCCGAGGAAGCGATAAGCCACGCGTTCAGGCGCAGATGTAGCCCTCTGCTGAAGCAGTTCGACTAAAGACAAAACTGTAATGCCGGGATCAAGACGCTCAGAACAGATCGTCATGTTGTATCCGGTGAATCGAAATTTCTACCTGACTGGGAGGTTCCGGCAGAGCAGAAAGAATGGCGACTGGGCTTACCAAACCTGATTCACTGCGATGAGTTATTTATAACACACATGCCGAGTAGGCACAGAACCGAGCGCGGTAGCGCCGGGTCAAATGCAAGATACACGCCCGCTGCTGGCTTTGACCCGGCGCTACCGCGCTCGGTTCTGTGCCTACTCGGCATAGCCTCACTTACGACGAAGCGCTGAACGTTTTGTGCGGTGCGCCTCGCGCGCGACCGGAACGATGGCGGGTGTTTGGAGGGCAGCCCGGCCGTGCTGGGCTTCTTCGATGACGGTTGCGAATAGTTCGATCGTGGGCTTTTCAAACAACTGGCGCAAGGCTACCTCGACCTGAAACTTCTCTCTGACACGCGAGATGAGTTGCGTGGCCAGCAACGAATGACCACCTGATTCGAAGAAGTTGTCGTGAATCCCGACCCGCGCGAGACCGAGCAACTCAGACCAGATCGAAGCTAACGTCTGCTCCACCGGCGTGCGCGGCGCGACGAGCGCCTCTCGCCCTTGTAACTTCGCACTGTCAGGTTTCGGCAATGCCTGCAGATCAATCTTCCCGCCGGGTGTGAGCGGCCATTCGTCGAGCACGAGGAACGATGCAGGCATCATGTAGTCAGGCAATTGTTCCGCGAGCGCGCTTCTCAACTGCGGGACCAGATATCGTGCGAACTTCGTTTCCAGAGGATTATTGGCATACTCGCTCCACGCTTTGCGGCGCAACATGTCGAGCTCGAGGTCAATCCCCGTCCTTTCTTTTGTAACGCGTTGATACTCGAGCCACGCGACCGGCGCAGTCGAGGTAGTCTGCTCGCCGACCTGGATCACGACCTGATAACGGAAGCGCGTCATCTCGTTTTGCAGGCGGGCGCGTTTAGGCAGAATCTCGACGCGACTGACACGCGGCAAGTGTTCCTGGAGAGCAGCAAAGAAAGCGGGATTGAGAATCAGCTCCTCTTCGTCGGCAACGCGCTTGCGAACGAGTTGTTGCAACTCTTCAACCGGAAGCGCCTCACCTGCTTTCGCCAGCTCGACCGACGTGTGAAAAGCTTCGAGCAGCGGCAGGCTGCGCACGTCGCCGACAAAGATGAAGCCTCCCGAACGAGTCGCCTTCACCGCGTCTTCAAGCACGCGCAAAAGATAAACGACACTCGGAAAATACTGCACGACAGAGTTGAGTATCACCGTGTCGAAAGAGTTCGGCTGGATATCTCGAAAGTCGTCGGCGCGTCTCTCGAGCAACACGACTTTGTCGTCGTTGGCCAACTGCTGCCGAACATAACTGAGCGCGGCAGGTGAAAAGTCAGTGCCAACGTACGACTCGCAATACGGCGCAAGCTTGAAGAGGAGAAGTCCCGTTCCGCATCCGATCTCCAAAGCACGTTTCGGCTCGAGCGATAGAATGCGCTCAACCGCATCGTCTACCCACTCGCGCATCTCTTCGGCAGGAATGGGCTCGCCCGTGTAACTGCTGTTCCAACCGCTGATATTGAACGTCGGGTCGGCGAGCGGCGCGGTCTGATTGAAGACTTCGTCGTCGTGGACGATCTGCCACTGGGCCAGTTGCTCTTCTTCCAGTTGTCCTGCTTCGACTTCGACGTCGCTCTGCGTGACGTAAGCCACCAGTTGTTTATCGCCGGTAGAATCTTCTCGCGCGAGCACTAGCGCTTCGTCCACCGCCGGGTGTCGTTTGAGCGCAGATTCGATCTCGCCCGGCTCGATGCGATACCCACGCACTTTCAACTGCTGATCGACACGGCCCAGAAACTCCAGATCTCCAGTCGCCAAGAAACGGGCGCGATCTCCGGTTCGATACATGCGCGCGCCAGTCTCAAGACTGAAAGGATCCGGGATGAACCGCTCCGCCGTCAGCGCGGGACGCATCAGGTAGCCACGCGCAACTCCCGCCCCACCGATGTAAAGCTCGCCGGGCAAACCTGCTGGAACAGGTTGGAGATGGTGGTCCAGAATGTAGACTCGCGTGTTGGCGATAGGTCGACCGATCGGGAGTGAAGCGCCTGTTACGTTCGCTTCCGGCTCGTAAAGCGTGGAAGTGATCGTCGTCTCACTCGTACCATAAGCGTTGATTAGTCGGCATCCAGGTGCGAATCGCCGCCATACCTCATAAGCTTCGAGTGAAACCTTTTCACTCCCGACAATCAGTAGTCGAAGACTCGGCGGCACGCTTCCGTCCAACTCTCTCACCCATGAATGCCAGAGTGGCGCCGGAAGATTCAGGACAGACAGCTTCTCATCCTCGATCATTCGCAGCAGCCCGACGCTATCAATCACTTTTTCACTTGGAAGAAAGATGCTCGCGCCGCTCAGTAACGCCGAAAAGATCTCTTCGGCAGCTACGTCGAAACTGATCGAAGCAAACTGCAAAACACGATCGTCTTCACTCAGATCGTAAGCCGCTGAAACCGCGAGAGTATGATTGATGAGCGATTGCTGTGATACCGCCACACCCTTTGGTCTGCCGGTCGAGCCGGAGGTGTAGATGACGTAACACAGGTTACGCGGATCAGACGGATCAAAGCCACGGATTAAATCCGGATCTGATCCGCGGTAATCCGTGGCTGATAGTCCTTCCGGTGTCACAATCACTGCCGGTTTTGCGTCTTCGATCATGAACTGCAATCGTTCACGCGGCAGCGAAGGATCGAGTGGAAGATAAGCCGCGCCCGCCTTCAGGATGCCGAGCAGCGCGACGATCATCTCCGCGGAACGTTCCAAACAGAGGCCGACCAATGCTTCTGGTCCAACTCCACGCGCCGCGAGCAGGTGGGCCAGACGATTTGCGCGCTGGTCCAGCTCTGCAAACGTCAACTGCTCTTTATCCGAAATGACTGCTAGCGCATTGGGCCGCTCCGCAACCTGCGCTTCGAACAGCTCCTGCAGCGAACGATCCGCCGGAATCGCTTTGCGCGTCTCATTCCAGCCGCTGATCAACTGTTCGCGCTCTGCAGCAGTCAGCAGCGGCAGCTCGTCGAGCCGCGTCTCCGGATTGGCGATGATTCCTTCCAGCAGAATCCGCCAACGTCGCAGCATCGATGAGATCGTTGCTTCGTTAAAAAGATCTGTGCTGTACTCGGCAACGACAACCAGTCCTTCGTCGTTCTCCATCACGTCAAAGCTCAAATCGAACTGCGTTGTGACCCGCTCGACCTCTACCGGGCTGAGCACCAGACCAGGCAGCGGCAATTCTTCTTTCGGCGTGTTCTCCATCTGGAACATCACCTGAAAAAGCGGATTGCGACTCATCGTTCGCTCGGGCTGCATCTGCTCGACGAGTTGTTCGAACGGCATGTCCTGGTGTGCATAAGCTTCGAGAGCGACAGCGCGCACGCGCCGCACGAGCTCGCGGAAAGTCGGATTGCCCGAAAGGTCCGTGCGCAGCGCGAGAGTATTGACGAAGAACCCGATGAGTCCTTCAAGCTCAATGCGGTTGCGATTGGCAATCGGCGATCCGATGACGATATCAGTCTGCTCCGTGTAGCGTGAGAGCAACGCTTTGAAGGCTGCGAGTAGAAGCATGAAGAGCGTCACGCCTTCGCGCTGGGAGAGGGCGTTGAGTTCTTTGGCGAGCGACACGGGCAATTGCAACGACTGGCTCGAGCCGCGAAAACTCTGCACCTCGGGCCGCGGTTTGTCAGCCGGCAGATTGAGCACCGGCAACTCGCCGCCGAGTTGTCGTCTCCAGTAACTCAGGTGCGTCTCAAAAACTTCACCCGATAGCCATCGACGTTGCCAGACCGCAAAGTCGACATACTGGACCGGCAACTCTGCGAGCGGTGACGGCTTGTCTTCAATGAAGGCTCGATAGAGTGCTCCGACTTCCTTGATGAGCACGCCCATGGACCAGCCATCACTGACGATGTGATGCATGGTCACGAGCAACACATGATCTCCAGCGCCGAGACGCACGAGGCTCGCACGAATGAGTGGTCCAGTCGCGAGATTGAAAGGCAGGCGCGCCTCTTCTGTCGCGCGTCGCTGGGCTTCGTCTTCGGTGGCAACATCGATCAAGGGCAGATCGAGTACGAGCGACGGAGCAATCGCCTGCACCGGCTGGGCGTCGATCGTCGGAAAACTCGTGCGCAGACTTTCGTGTCGGCGGACGATTTCATTCAACGTTCGCTGCATCGCATCGATTCGCAATTGACCACGTAGACGTACGGCGACCGGAACGTTGTAGAAAGAGCTACTCGGCTCCAGTTCGTGAAGAAACCAGAGACGCTGCTGCGCAAATGAGAGCGGGAGTTTTTCTTCGCGCGATACGCGAATGATTGGCGGAGCTTGTTCGCCTGCCCGGTCGCGCAAAGCGGCTTCGACGTGTCCGGCCAGATCCCTGACGGTCGGCGCTTCGAACAACGTGCGCACCGGCAACTCGACTCCGAAGCTTTCACGCACACGCGAGACGAGGCGCGTCGCCAGCAGGGAGTGTCCGCCGAGCGCGAAGAAGTCGTCGCGCATGCCGGCGTTCTCAATCCCGAGCACTTCCGCCCACAGACGCGACAGCAACTCTTCAACCGGAGTGCTCGGCGCGACAAAGTCTTGCTGTGAGCGGTTCTCGTCAGGTGCAGGCAACGCGCGCCGGTCAACTTTGCCGTTCGGCGTGAGCGGTAACGCATCGAGGACCACGAAGGACGCCGGGATCATGTAGTCCGGCAATTTCTTTTCGAGGCGCCTGCGCAGGCGCGAAATCAAGTTGCGCGCGAGACTGCCCCGCAACGGATTGTTCGCATAGAACTGAAGGGGCGGCCCTCCGTGGCCGCCCGTGTTTTGAAACACGCATGTGTTTGAAGACGGGCGGCCACGGAGGGCCGCCCCTACAGTTGTGAGCACGATGTCGAAATATTCGCCCGCGCCTTCATCGGACCAGCGCACCTCGACTTCGTACGGCAGCGTTTCGCTCAACGCCCAAACGTCTTCCGGATCGATCGCATCATCCTGCTCGACGAGACGCGCGTTTGGTACACGCAGCACGCCGAGCATCTCCGGTTTGGTTTCCACCAGCAACTGCCGCAGCGCATCGAAATTCAACTTCTCTGTTTGCCAATCAATAGTGGGACACTCGACCTGCTGTTGCTCGCCTACGTGCAGCACGACCTGATAACGAAAGCGCGTCAGTTCGTTGTGCGCTCGTCCGCGTTGGAGCTGCACCTCGACTCCGCCGATCTTCGGGTAACGCTCCCTAAGCGCAGCAAAGAGCGCCGGGTCGAGCAGCAGTTCCTCTTCCATCTCGATGTTTCGCCGCACACGTTGTTCGAGAGTCGCGCTGTCAGTGGATTGATACACCTGCACCGAGGTGTGAAAAGCTTCCAGCAGACGGTAGTTGCGCAGATCCCCAAGATAGATGAAGCCTCCGGGCTTGACCGCCTTGAGCGCGCCCTCGAGCACGCGCAGGAAATAATCCAGATCCGGAAAGTACTGCACGACTGAGTTGAGTACGACGGCATCGAATGAGTCGTCTTCAATCCCCTCGAACTGATGGGCCATGCGTTGCAACAACTTCACCCGCGACTGTTCAAGCCCGAGCTTTGGTAGCTGCCGCCGCACGTAGTCGAGCGCGACGGTGGAGAAATCGGTCGCTGTGTAGACTTCGCAATGCGGCGCGATTTGGAGTAGCAGTAGTCCGGTGCCGCAGCCGATTTCGAGAACTCGCCGCGGCTGCAACTTGAGAATTTGTGCAACTGACGACTGCCGCCATTCGCGCATCTCTTCCGGCGGAATCGGCTCGCCCGTGTAGCTGCTGGTCCATCCGGTGATATTGAAAAGCGGATCAGGAGGAGCCGTGTCGTCATGAGCGTAAGTATCCTCGTAAAGCGTTTGCCATTGATCGAGGTGCTGTTGCTCGAACTGCGCTCGCTCCATACTCTGAATCTCGGCGCGCGGAACGACGTAGCCCACCAGGCGTTTCTCGCCCGCACTATCTTCGCGCGCGACGACAACTGCTTCACCGATCTCCTCCTGCTCGGCGAGCGTCGCCTCGATCTCGCCGAGTTCGATGCGGAATCCGCGCACCTTCACCTGCTCATCAACGCGACCCAGAAACTCTATCTGCCCATCGCGAAGCAGACGCACGCGATCGCCTGTGCGATACAGACGCTCGCCCGGCTCAACACTGAACGGGTTCGGAATAAACCGCTCCGCCGTTAAGTCAGGTCTGTTCAAATAACCTCGCGCCAGGTTTTCTCCGCCGGTGAAGATCTCTCCGACTACTCCGACCGGCGCCAGACGTAATTCCTGATCGAGCACGTAGACCTTCGCGTTATCGACGGGCCTGCCAATCGGCGGCGGTATATGTGTCTCATCGTTGACGAACGTCCACGTCGTGACCACGGTGTTTTCGGTTGGCCCATAGTTGTTCGCGAGTCGAAACGGCAAACCGCTGGGCGGCGCGTGCCGCAACCTGTCGCCGCCCGTCAAGAGCGTTCGCAAACAGACTTCATCAGGCCACGGCTCGTCGAGCACGGCTTCCGCGAGCGGTGTCGGGAGAAAACTAATCGTGATGCGTTTAGCGTCGAGCCATGCGATCAGCTTCGTGGGCGAGAGGCGGGTCTCTTCATCGGCGATATGAATGCTGGCTCCGGCAGTCAGGTATGGCCACACTTCCCACACTGACGCATCGAAGGCCAGCCCGGCGACCTGCGTGGCGCGATCAGCGGCTGAGACTTGATACACGCGCTGGTGCCAACTCACGAGATTCATCAAACTGCCATGGGTGATCGCGACACCTTTCGGCAAGCCGGTCGAGCCCGATGTGTAGATGATGTAACACAGATGACGCGGATCAGAGCCGCGGATTAAATCCGGATCTGATCCGCGGCTTTGATCCGTGTAATCCGTGGCTGATAATCCTTCCGCTGTCAGAATTGCCGCCGGCTTTGCGTCTTCGATCATGAACTGAAGTCGCTCGGAGGGATAACTCGGATCGAGCGGCACATAAGCTCCGCCCGCCTTCAAAATACCGAGCATGCCTATTACCCACTCCAGGCCACGGTCGACGCATAGCCCGACTAACACTTCGGGACCGACGCCAAACGCTCGTAGTTGATGGGCCAGCCGATCGGCGCGCTCATTCAACTCGGCATACGTAATCTGCTCCCCCGCAAACTCCACCGCCAGAGCGCCCGGCGTCTTTGCGGCCTGCATCTCAAAAAGTTGATGGACGCAGACGTCGCGTGTGATCGGATGCCGGGTATCGTTCCACTCGAAAAGCAGTTTGCGCCGTTCGTCTTCAGTTATAAACTCGACTTCCGACACGCGCCTGTCTGGATTGTCGACGACGGCTTCGAGAAAGTTCCGGTAGTGATCGATTAGACGATCGACGGTCGCTTCATCAAAGAGATCTGTGCTGTAGAAGAGAAAGCCCTGCAGACCACCGGCCTCATCCCAAACGTGGCATTCGAGATCGAACCTCGTCGTGAGGGTCTCAAACTCCTGCGTCCTGAGCCCGAGGCCGGGGAGCTCGAGCTCCTGCATGGGCGCATTCTGTAGCGCGAACGAGACTTGAAAAATCGGATTGCGGCTGAGGTCTCGCGCAGGCTGCAACTCTTCGACAAGTTTTTCGAACGGTAGATCCTGGTGCGCATATGCGGCGAGCGTCAGATCGCGAACGCGTTGCAGCAGTTCACGAAATGTGGGACGGCCGCTGAAGTCCGTGCGGAGGACGAGTGTGTTGACGAAGAAGCCGATCAGACTCTCGAGCTCGGCGCGATTTCGATTGGCGATGCCCGTGCCGACGAGGATGTCCGTCTGATTCGTGTAACGATGAAGCAGTGATTGAAATGCCGCGAGCAATGTCATGAAGAGCGTCGCGCCTTCGTGCCTGCCCAAGTTCTTGATGCTCGTCGAGAGCTCTTCGGAGAGCGCGAAGCGCCGTACGGCGCCGCGAAAACTCTGGCGCGGCGGGCGCACTCGATCAGCCGGCAGCTCCAGCACCGGCAGCTCGCCGCCCAGTTGCTGCTTCCAGTATCGAAGCTGGCGCTCGAGATTTCCCTGCGTCAACCAGTCGCGTTGCCATTCGGCGAAGTCGGCATACTGCACCGGCAACTCCGCGAGTGATGAAGGCTCGTCTTCGATGTAAGACTTGTAGAGGGCGGCCATCTCATTCACGAGCACGCCCATGGACCAGCCATCAGAGATGATGTGGTGCATCGTAAAGATCAGCACCCATTCGTCCACGTTCAACCTGAGCAGTCGGGCACGTACGAGCGGCCCGTTTTCCAGATCGAATGGCCGTTGTGCTTCTTCGGTTGCGAACTGCAACACCTCGCGCTCTGTTTGTAGTTCGACAACTGGTAGCTTGACTGTTAACTGATCGGCGATGATCTGGACGGGCTCGTTATCGATGACTCTGAAGGTCGTGCGCAGGATTTCATGTCGCCGGATGATTTCGTTGATGCCCCACTCGAGCGCGCCGGTGTTGAGCCGGCCGGTGAGACGCAGCGCGGTCGGCATGTTGTAGGCGATGCTGTCGGGTTCGAGCTGATGGAGAAACCACAGACGCTGCTGGGCGAATGAGAGTGGAGCGTAGGACCGTGCCTCACGGCGCGTGATCGTTTGTTTCTCTGCTTCTTGCCCGGTGAGACGTTTCTCCAGCAGCGCGCGCTTGGCCGCCGAAAGCTTCTCACGTCGTGTCGTTAGATCAGTTGCAGACATAAAAAGATTGCTCACGCAGCGGCGCAACGGCGCAACGGAGTGGCTTTCGTTGCGCCGTTGCGCCGCTGCGTGAGAAAGGTTCTCAACTTAGGTTACTTAAACATTCGCCGAGTCTCTTCGCCAACACGGAAACATTGGGCTCTCGCAGCATCGTTAAGTGATTGCCGGGTACATCGTACACTTCTAACTCTTGACTCCACCCCAGAGCAGATCTCTCCGTGGCGCGGAAGAGTGTGATATTGGTTGGCAGACTTTCAGGCCGATAGCTGCGCGCCGCACGAATGTTCGCCTTGAAGACCCGAAACTGCTGCTCGAAACGCGCGAGACTCATGTCGTGCGGGATGATGGTCGCAGCCTTTAAATAGTCCAGCATGAATGATAGATGATCTTCTGCGGGGGCTTGTGACACGGCGTCTTGTAATTGCTCGGGCGACAAACCTAAGTGCAAACCGAAGCTCGCCAGCATAGACGCATCGTTCATCGCTTCTTCTTCTTCACCATCCGGTGCTTTCGTATCAAACAGCGCTACGAGCCGTACTTCCTCGCCTTGCGCCTCGAGCTGTCTCGCCATCTCCAAAGCAATGAGACCGCCCATGGACCAGCCGCCGAGCAGGTATGGCCCATGCGACTGAATCGTTCGCACCGCTTCGAGATAGTCCGCCGCCATCGTTTCCACCTGCGTTTGCGGCTCCTGCTCATCATCGAGTCCGCGCGCCTGCAACGCGTAAAAAGGCTGCTGCGCACCGAGACGCCGCGCCAACGCTCGATAACAGAGCACGTTTCCGCTCACAGCATGAACACAGAAGAAAGGCTGTTCCGAGCCGTGCGGCTGAATGGGGACCAGCGGCGACGAGCTCGATCCATCCCGCTCCTGGCGCAGGATAGTTGCTAGCGATTCGATTGTCGGCGCTTTGAATAAAGTGGTCAGCGGAATTTTCTCTCCATATAGCTGCTCGAGGCGCGACATCAGTCGCACGGCCAAAAGCGAATGTCCGCCGAGCTCAAAGAAGTCGTCCGTCACCCCGCAGGGAACATGCAGCAACTCCTCCCACGCCTCCGTCAATTGCAACTCGAGCACATCTCTGGGCGCCACGAGATCCTCAACACGCGCCTGAGGGGCGGGAAGCGCACGCCGGTCATACTTGCCCTGGGGCGTCAAAGGAATTTTTTCGAGAAAGACGAAGGCTGACGGAATCATGTACTCAGGCAGCCGCTCCTTCAACGCTCCGCGCAACTCATTCACAGTCGCTGCGCTCTCCGCGCGTTTGACGATATACGCGACGAGACGTTTATCTCCCGGGGCCACTTCACGTGCCGCGACGAGGGCTTCATGTACGGATGGAAGTTGCCGGAGCGCGTTCTCAATCTCTCCCGGCTCGATGCGAAAGCCACGCACCTTCAACTGTTCGTCAACGCGTCCGAGGTAATCGATCTCTCCATTGGGAAGCAGGCGCGCTTTATCGCCTGTCCGGTACAGGCGCGCGTCCGGCTGGTTGCTGAATGGATGCGGAATAAATCTCTCTGCCGTCAACTGTGGACGATTGAGATAGCCTCGCGCCACAACCACGCCGCCGATGTAAACTTCTCCGGGCACGCCTACAGGAGCAGGACGCATTTGCGAATCAAGCACGTAGATCTCCGCGCCGCTAATCGCGCGGCCGATGGGCGGCGCTTTCGTTTTGTCGAGACATTCGCTAAAGGTCACTAAGATCGTTGTTTCCGTCGGGCCGTAGGCGTTCAGAAAGCGACGGCCCGGCGACGACCAGCGCTGCACGAGATCCGCAGTGCAAACTTCACCACCGCTCATGAGTTGTTGCAGTTGCGGCAGCTCCTCCGGTTCCATTACTGCGAGCGCCGAAGGTGGCAGGAGAACTGAAGTGATGCCTTGCTCTCGTAACGTTCGTATGAGGTTCTCGCCCGGCATCAACGATTCTTTACTGGCCAGACACAACGTCGCTCCGCTCGAGAGCGCGATGTGCACATCCAAAACCGAAGGATCAAAACTGAAGGAAAAGAACTGAAGGATCCGGCTCTCCGGCTGCACTCGGAAATCGCGCGCCAGCACCGCCGTCACATTCGACAGACTGCGATGCTCGATCAACACTCCTTTGGGTTTTCCGGTCGAACCGGAAGTGTAGATGGCGTAGGCAAGGTTCTCCGGTCCGGCAGCAGGCGAGGGATTCTCCGCACTCTGCTGCGCAATCGAGTCGCGCTCGTCATCGAGATAGACAGTCCTCAATGGCTTTGCTTGTTGGACAAAATCCAACGCCAGCCTGCGTTCTGTTATCAGCAACGGCATGCGCGTGTCATCCAACATCAGCCGCAGACGCTCCGCTGGAAATTTCGTGTCGAGCGGAACGAAGGCGGCGCCCGATTTGAGCACCCCCAACTGAGCTACAATCCTCTCGACAGAGCTTTCCAGAAAGATGCCGACCAACACTTCCGGGCCGGCGCCCAATGAACGCAGGTAATGTGCAAGCTGGTTGGCGCGCGCGTTCAACTCGCCATACGTGACAACTTGATCCTCAAAGACGACCGCCGCCGCGTCGGGCCGCTGCTTCACCTGCGACTCGAACATCTGTTGTACGCACTCGGTTCGCTCCGAAGCACGCGCGGTTTCACGACATTGCGCCAATATCTGCCGCTCTTCCGCCGGCGTTAGCAAAGCTAAATCATGGATGTGGGCCGCGGGTTGAACGGCGATGCTTTCAAGTAGTTTTTCAAAGTGTGAAAGCATTCTGCGGATAGTCGAGCCGTCGAACAAAGCGGTGACATAACTGAGAGAGCCCTGAATCCCCTGCTCTGTTTCGACGAGCGTGAGCGCCAGATCCGTTTTTGCCGTGCCGTGCTCAACATCGACCGCGCTCAATTTGAGTCCCGGCAGTTCCGCCGCAACCGCCGGAGCATTTTGCAGCGCAAACATCACCTGAAACACGGGAGTGTGGCTCATGCTGCGCTCCGGTTGCAGCTCTTCCACCAGCTTTTCAAAGGGCACATCCTGATGCGCAAATGCCCCGACCGTTACCTCATGCACGCGTTTCAACACTTCGACGAATCGCGGATTTCCCGAGAGGTCTGTGCGCAGTACTAACGTGTTGACGAAGAAACCGATCAACGACTCGACCTCTGCGCGATTACGACCGGCGACAGGCGCGCCGACTACGATGTCGTCCGCTCCTGTATAGCGAGACAGAAACACCTGCCACGCCGCCAGCAACAGCATGAACATCGTCACGCCTTCATTCCGGCTCAGAGTTTTGAGGGCTTCGCTGACGTCCGCCGGTATGGAAAAAGGCTCTACTGCTCCTTTGAAACTCTGCATTGCCGGGCGCGGATGGTCTAACGGCAACTCGAGGACCGGCGGCGCACTCGCCAACTGGTGTTTCCAGTAACTCAGTTGTTCCGCTAAGACTGGGCCCGAGAGCCACTCGCGCTGCCACTGTGCATAATCCGCATACTGGACCGGTAGTTCGTCGAGCGGCGAGACGCGACCGCTCGAGAACGCCGTGTAGAGTGTTGCGAATTCATGGACCAGCACGCCCATGGACCAGCCGTCCGAGACGATGTGGTGCATCGTGACCAGTAAGATATGTTCGAGTTCCCCGAGCCGGATTAGCGTCGCGCGCAGCAATGGTCCGCGTGTCAGGTCGAAAGGTAATTGCGCTTCTTCTGTCGCCAGCTTCCGTGCGTCATCTTCGCTGAGATCGATGAAGCGCAGATCGAATGGCTGCGGTGGGGCGATTACCTGGACCGGCTGGCCGTCAACCGTTTTGAAGCTGGTGCGCAGAGATGAATGACGTCTCAGGATTTCAGTCAAACTCTGTTTTAAAGCCGCAACGTGAAGCGCGCCGTGCAGGCGGACGGCTGTCGAGATGTTGTAAGTCGCGCTGTGGCCCTGTTCCATCTGGTCCAGGAACCAGAGGCGCTCTTGCGCGAATGAGAGCGGAAATTCCGTTGCCCCACTGCGGGTGAGCGGCGCTATTCTCCGCTGATCTCTTTCATAGCCAAGCGTTGCGGCGAGCTCCCACGTCACCTCGCCGAGAGGTTTCTGAGCGTCATCTTCTTTCCACCTGTCTCCGGCGCGCACGTCGATCCGGTCGTAGCTGTGAAACTTTACATCGCCGAGCATCCGCGACTCCGCGTGAATGCCATCGGTCATGCGTCGCTCTTTATCTTTGTAGGGCTGCAGCATGTCAGCATGGAAGCTGAGCCCGAGAAACCGGCACAAACTCTCCATCACGGGCTGAGGCTCGCGGAGAAGATCTTCAAACTTCAAGCGGTGCTGTCGCTCACGCGGGACGCGCTGGAGAAACTCGATAATGTTTTGATTGCTCAAAGTCCAGACTGCTTCGGCGAGCTCTCGTCTCGAAAAGGCATGTTCGTAGCGAAAGAAAATCTGATCGAGTTTGGCTTCCTCAAAGGATCGGACCATGCCCGCCGGATGCCTGAGCAGGTGTATGTAGAGCGCGTTTTCGAAATCAACTTCGGCCCGGTCCAGCACCGCCTGGTCCAACGCATACGAAGGCGTTTTATCAACCAGGATGCGGTCGCCGAGCCATGACTGAATTTGTCGATAACATGCCTTGGTCGTCAAACCCCGCTCTTCCATCGAGCGCATGATGTGCTGCGCCTCGTCAGCATCGCAGCCTTTGATCTCCATGATGGCGCGCAGCGTTCCTTCCAGCCAGAAACTATCTTTGCCAGCAAAGGCCGCGCGCCGCTCGGCGAGCGTGTTGAAGGAGAGCAATTCGAGCTCGGGTGGAGCAAACAAACGCGGGTGTCCGGCCAGCATGACGCGCAGCAGTGTCGTGCCTGAACGCGGTGGAGAAAGGATGAAGATCGCTGGTGGATTCTTCGCGGTCTCGGAGTCTGCCCGCGGCGGCAATGGTCGAATCAGTTGCTTCACTTCTGCAAGCATCGTCGCGTTGACTGTAGCCGTCACGGGCGTGGCGATCGCGGTGGATGCGCTATCTCCAACCAGCCGTGAGACTGCTGCCGCATACTCTTTCTCGATGAATTGTGCGAGTTGCTCGACAGTCGGCATCGTGAAGATCACGACGACGTGCACGATTTCCCCGAGCCGTTCCTGCAGTTGATTAATGAAGATCGCTCCGCGAATCGAATCGCCGCCGAGGTCGAAGAAGTTATCGCGGACGCCCACCTGCTCGAGGCCGAGTGTGTCGCACCACATCGAAGCGAGCACCCGCTCCAGCTCATTTCGCGGCGCCAGATAATTCTCTCTGAGTTCTGGCCGCGCTTGATCCGGCGCAGGCAGAGCACGCCGATCAACCTTGCCGTTCGGGGTGAGCGGTATGGCCGGCAGTGAGACGAAGGTTGACGGGATCATGTAGTCGGGCAGCTTGAGGCGCAGGAACTCGCGCAAGCCTTCCACTTCGAGAACTGATTCATCATCCGTCACGAGGTAGCACACCAAACGTTCCTCTCGCACGACAACAATCGCCTCGCGCACCCACTCGTGTTGATTCAAAACGGCCTCGATCTCACCCAGCTCGATTCTAAACCCACGTATCTTGACCTGCTGGTCTATGCGTCCGAGATACTCGATGTCCCCTCCCGGCAGACGACGCACGAGATCGCCACTCCGATACAGGCGCGCTCCGCTCTCACCGCTCAGAGCATCAGGGATGAAACGCTCAGCGCATAGTTCTGCGCGCTTGAGATAGCCGCGCGCCACGCCCGCGCCGCCGACACACAACTCGCCCGGCACGAGGTCAGGCGCCGGCTGCAAGTGGCGGTCAAGAACGTAAACGCTGAGATCCGGAATCGCTCCGCCAATCCTGCTGCCACGAGTGCGATCGACGTCGCCGGCGGTCAAAGGACGGTAAGTGACATGGACCGTTGTCTCCGTGATGCCGTACATATTGACGAGCTGTGGCTCGCGGTCGCCATGTCTCTCGAACCACGGCCTGAGGCTTTGCAGCTCGAGCGCCTCACCGCCGAAGATGACGTAGCGCAACGAGAGCTCACCTTCACGAGCTTCATCCGCACTCATGAGTTGACGGAAAGCCGAGGGCGTTTGATTGAGCACGGTCACGCGCTCTTTGCACAGGAGTTGATAAAAAGCTTCCGGCTCGCGGCTGATCAGATACGGCACGATGACGAGTCGCCCGCCGTAGAGCAGCGCACCCCACAGCTCCCAGACCGAGAAGTCGAAAGCGGAAGAATGAAACAGCGTCCACACGTCGTGCTCGTCGAAGTCGAACCACTGGCGAGTCGAGTCGAAGAGACGCACGACGTTGGCGTGCGTGACGACCACGCCTTTCGGAGTTCCCGTCGAACCCGACGTGTAAATCACGTAACACGGATGGCGCGGATCCCAAGGATCAACGCCACGGATTGAATCCGGATCTGACCTTCGGCTCTGATCTGTGTAATCTGTGGCTGATGGTCCGTCCGATGTCAGGATCACCGCCGGCTTCGCGTCGTCGATCATGAACCGCAGTCGCTCCGGCGGATAACTCGGATCGAGCGGCACATAAGCTCCGCCCGCTTTCAAGATGCCGAGTATGCCTACGACCAATTCCAGGCCGCGATCAAGTGATAGTCCGACCAACACTTCAGGACCGACGCCCAATGTGCGCAGTTGATCAGCTAGCTGATCTGCACGCTGGTTCAACTCGGCATACGTCATCTGCTCGTTCTCGAATGTGATGGCAATCGCGCCTGGATTACGTTCGACTTGCGCTTCGAATAAATGATGAAGACACGCGACGGGTCTCTCAGATGGCTCTGCAACGGATTGGAGCAGCACCTGTCTTTCTTCTTCTTCCGATAGCAGCGACAACTCAGAGATTCTTTCATCAGGATCTTTGGCGATGCTCTCGAGCAGAGTGTTGAAATGCCCGAGCATGCTCTGAATCGTTGGAGCGTCGAAGAGATCGGTGTTGTATTGCAGCGTGCCCATCAACTCAGATCCGATTTCAGACAGGCTCAACCTGAGATCGAATTTACTTGTCCCTGACCCGGCATCGACGCCGCTGATACTCAGCCCCGGCAATTGCAGATTGAAGTCGGGCGTGTTCTCCACTGCGAAGACGACCTGAAAGAGCGGGTTGTAGCTTAAAGAACGCTCAGGCTCGAGCTCTTCGACGAGCTTCTCGAACGGCACGTCCTGATGCTGGTAGGCTCCGAGGGCTACTTCTCGGCATCGTCTCACCAACTCACGGAACGTCGGGTCTCCGGTGAGATCTGTCCGCAGCGCGAGGGCGTTCACGAAGTAGCCGATCAAGCCTTCCACTTCGCCGCGTTGACGGTTCGCGATCGGCGTCCCCACCACAATGTCTTCCGCGCCTGTGTAACGCGACAACAGCACTTGCCACGCGGACAGCAGCAGCATGAACAGCGTCACACCTTCGGCGCGGGCTAGCTCTTTCAGTCTCGCCGTCACTTCCGCGGATACCGTCACTGGCTCGAAACTACCGCGAAAGCTCTGCAGCGCCGGACGCGGATGATCGCTCGGTAACTCCAGCACAACAGGCGCTCCGGCCAACTGTTCGCGCCAGTACTCCAGTTGCCGCTCCAACACTTCCTCACGCAGCCACTCTCGCTGCCACACCGCATAATCCGCGTACTGGATCGGCAGTTCCTCGAGCGTCGCCGGCTGTCCGGTGGAGAAGGCGCTGTAAAGCGCGGCGACCTCTTTGACGAGCACGCCCATGGACCATCCATCGGAGACGATGTGATGCATCGTCACCAAAAGCACATGCTCTTCCTCCGAAAGCCGCAACAGCCGCGCGCGCAGCAACGGCCCTTGCTCTAAATCAAAGGGCAGACGTGCTTCCTCACCTGCTATCCGTTGAGCCTCGAAAATCGGATCTTCAACTGTAGGGGCGGCCCTCCGTGGCCGCCCGTCCTGGCCCAACACTGATATTTCGTCGGACGGGCGGCCACGGAGGGCCGCCCCTACAGTCAGGTCGGTGATGACTAATTCCACTTCCGTTGGCGGATGGATGAGTTGCTGCGGTTGGCCATCGCGGATAGAAAAGGTAGTGCGCAGTGCTTCATGACGACGCACCACTTCCGTTAGCGTCGCGCGCAGAGCATCGATGTCGAGCCTGCCGCTGAGTCGCACCGCGAGCGGAATATTGTAGGCAGGCGAAGTCGGATCGAGTTGATGAATAAACCACAGCCGCTGCTGCGCGTAGGAGAGTGGCGCCGCATCTCTCTTGACGCGGATCATCGGCGGAACGTGCTCGCCGAGTCCATTTCTACTGAGCGTTTCAATATCAGCGGATAACTGATTCAGGGTCGGATGCTCAAAGAGCGAGCGCACCGTCAACTCCACCTGCAACGCCTCGCGCACACGCGTGACTACCTGCGTCGCCAACAGCGAGTGGCCGCCTAAATGGAAGAAGTTGTCGTAGCGTCCGACTTGCGGAACACCGAGCAACGTGGCCCAGATACCCGCGACGATCTCTTCAACCTCCGTCTGCGGCGCGACATACTCACCCGGCCGCCGGCTCTGACCCTTGATATCTTCCAGCGTCGGGAGCGCGGCATAGTTAATCTTCCCGTTCAAGGTCAACGGCAGTCGCTTCAGATGAACGAAGAAGCCCGGAATGGTCTCCCTCAGAATATGTTCCGACAGATGTTCACGAAGCTGCTCGGGATCGATCTCTTGTCGCGCGACGTAATATGCAACCAGGACATCTTTAAGCAACCTGACGACGCTGTCTCTGACCTGGGCATGTTTGTTGAGCGCGCTCCTGATTTCGTTCAGCTCGACGCGGTAACCATGAAACTTGACCTGCTCATCCCGGCGGCCGATGTATTCAATCTCTCCGGATGTAAGACGTCGCGCGAGGTCTCCGCTGCGATACATCTTCTCGCCCGCGCGGAACGGGTTAGCGATAAAGCGCGCTTCCGTTAGATCGTGTCGATTGAGATAACCGGCGGCGAGGCCTGCGCCGGAGATGTAGAGTTCGCCGAGCACGTTCTCGGCAACTGGCTCCATGTGTTCGTCAAGCAGATAAATCTGCGTGTTGGCGGCGGGCCTGCCAATTGGCACAACCGCGCGTTTATCGCGTTCCGCGTCGAAGCGATAGATCATGCAGCCGACGGTTGTCTCCGTTGGTCCATACTCGTTGAAAATCTCCACGTGACCGCCAAAGCTCTCGTAGACGCGCCGCGCCAGCTCGGCCGGCAAAGCCTCACCGCCCACAATCAGACGCCTGACATGACTGTTGCTATTGTCCAGATCCTGAATGAGAGCGAGATGGCTCGGCGTTAATTTGAGTACGTCGACCTGCCTCTCTTCTAAAATCCGCTGGACGGGCGATTGTCCTTCTTCGCTTCGGTAAATGAACACTTTGCCGCCCGTCACGAGGGGCGTGTAGATCGAGGTTACGGTGAGGTCAAACGCCAGCGATGAGTACAGCGCGAAATTAAGCGGCTGCTTCTGGGTGTAGACGTCACTGGACCAACAGATGTAATTGACCAGTGCTTTGTGCTGAATACGGACGCCTTTTGGCTGCCCCGTCGATCCGGAAGTGTAGATGACATAAGCAACGTCTTCCGGTGTGGCTACACCGAGCGGAACCGTTTCGTCACCGGCTTCACAATCAGCATCCACGCAGATCAGCCTAACGTCGCTGGGAAGTCGATCTTTCAGACGTTGTTGAGTCAGGATGCAATCAAGCTGCGCATCTTCAATCACGAAGTCGAGGCGCGCGCGCGGATGTTCGGGATCGAGAGGCACGTAGGCCGCGCCGGTTTTGAGAACGGCGAGGATACTTACAACCGTTTCCAGCGAATGCTCGAGACTGATGCCGACGTGTGCGCCCGGTCTCACACCGTGACTCTGTAGGTATCGAGCGAGTTGATCCGAACGCTGCTCGAGTTCGCGGTAGGTCAGTACCTCTGCTTCATCAACGACAGCCGCAGCGTACGGAGTTCGCTTGGCCTGTTCTGCGATCAGCTCATGTATGCAACTGGCAACCGGATATTCTGCGGCGGTGCGATTCCAATCGAATACTATTTGTCGCTGTTCCTCTTCACGTATCAAAGGCAGCCGTGAAAGTGGGGTATTCACATTCGTCGAGATCGCTTCGAGCAAGGTGAGGAAATGCGAGACCATGCGGCTGACAGTCTCGGCTTCGAACAGATCGGTGCTGTAGCCCAGACTGCCACCGATGAAGTCTTCCGCTTCCTGTAAGTTCAAGGTCAAGTCGAACTTTGCGGTCGCGTTGTCGGCGGGCAGCGTTTCGAGACTCACGCCGGGCAGGTCCAAACCTCCGAGCGGCGCATTTTGCAGCACGAAGACCACTTGAAAGATCGGCGAGTGGCTTAGATCGCGTTCCGGCTGGAGCTCTTCGACGAGCTTCTCGAAAGGCACATCCTGATGGAGGTACGCTCCGAGGGCTACTTCTCGGCATCGTTTCAGCAATTCGCGAAAGGTCGGATCTCCACTGAGATCTGTTCGCAGCGCGAGTGCGTTTACGAAGTAACCGATCAGTCCTTCCACTTCGCCACGCTGCCGGTTCGCGATCGGCGTTCCGACTACGATGTCCTCGGCGCCCGCGTAACGCGATAGCAACACCTGCCACGCGCCCAGCAGTAGCATGAACAGCGTCACACCTTCGGCCCGCGCTAGCTCCTTCAGTCGAGTGGTCAGTTCGGCGGGCGCCATCACTGACTCGTAGCTGCCACGGAAGCTCTGCACCGCCGGACGCGGATGGTCGCTCGGCAACTCCAACACCGCGGGCGCTCCAATCAACTGTTCGCGCCAGTAGCTCAACTGCCGCTCCAACACTTCGCCACGCAGCCACTCCCGCTGCCACACCGCATAATCCGCATACTGGATCGGCAAGTCTTCCAACGGCGACTCTTTCCCTTCACACAAGGCGGGATAGAGCAATCCGACCTCTCGCACGAGGACGCCCATGGACCAACCGTCCGAGACGATGTGATGCATCGTCACCAAAAGCACATGCTCTTCCTCTGAGAGCCGCAACAGTCGAGCGCGCAGCAACGGTCCTTGCTCTAAATCAAACGGCAAACGCGCTTCTTCCACCGCTATTCGTTGAGCCTCTTCAAGAGGTGCAACTGTAGGGGCGGCCCTCCGTGGCCGCCCGTCCGACGAAATAGGCATGTTGGGCGAAGACGGGCGGCCACGGAGGGCCGCCCCAACAGTTAGGTCGGTGATGGCTAATTCCACTTCAGCCCGCGGATGGATGATCTGTTGCGGTTCGCCGTCGTGGACCATGAAGGTGGTGCGCAGCGCTTCATGGCGACGCACGACTTCAGTCAACGTCGCGCGCAATGCAGCGACGTCGAGCCGGCCCTTCAGACGCACCGCGAGCGGAATGTTGTAGGCCGGTGAGTTTGGATCGAGTTGATGAATAAACCACAACCGCTGCTGCGCGTACGAGACAGGTAAGAACTCCGCCCTCGGAACGCGCTCGATGAAGGGCGCGACGAGTTCCTCAGTCTCCTTTAATAAAGCAATCTCGATGCTCTGAGCGAGGTCCGCCACGGTCGGCGTCTCAAACAGTTGGCGCAAGGCAATCTCAACATGGAAAATCTCACGCACGCGCGAGATAACCTGCGTCGCGAGTAGCGAATGTCCTCCTAAATCAAAAAAGTTGTCGTGAATTCCAACCTGTTCGACATCGAGCAACTCATGCCACAGTCCTGCTAAAACTTCTTCAGTCGGTGTGCTCGGCGGAGCGAAAGTCTCTACCAGATCGGGCCGCGCCGACGCCGGTGCGGGCAATGCCTGGCGATCGATCTTCCCGTTAGGCGTCAGCGGCAGAGCATCGAGGAAGACGAAAGCCGACGGCGCCATGTATTCCGGCAGTCGCTCTTTCAGAAACTCCCGCATCGAGCGCCACGACTGCTCTTGCCTGGCGACGATATAAGCCACCAGGCGCTTCTCACCCGGCTGATCTTCACGCGCCAGAACAACTGCCTCGCGCACATCCTCATGCAAGTTCAGCGCGGCTTCGATCTCCGCCAGCTCAACACGCAGCCCGCGAAGCTTGACCTGATGATCGATGCGACCGAGTAGCTCCACATCTCCGCTGGAACGATAACGCGCAAGGTCGCCCGTTCTGTATAGACGCGCGCCGGGCGTGCGGCTGAAAGGATGTGGAATAAATCGCGCGGCTGTCTGTGCCGGATCATGCAGATACCCACGCGCCACGCCCACGCCGCCGATGTACACTTCACCCGAGATTCCGACGGGAACCAGATTGAGCCGCTCATCCAGGATGTAGAGTTGCGCGTTGGCTATCGGCCTGCCGGCTAGTGCGGTTCCGGCGTCTGTCTCAGCGTGAGGAACGCGGTAGAAACTCTGCGACATCGTGCATTCCGTCGCGCCGTACTGGTTAACGATCGTGAGACTCTCGCCGAATCCCGCACGCGCTCTCGCACACTCCGACAACAGCAGGTTCTCTCCACTCGTTAAGACCAGGCGTAGTTCATGCGAACGTCGTTCAGCCGCCTCCGTCAAAGCGTGTAACAGCGACGGCACAACGCTGAGCAGACAAGTCACACGCTGCTCCGACATCGTTGAGAGCAGAACTTCGGGATCTCTGGCGTCGATGTCATTGACGAGCACCAACCGCGCGCCTGCGACGAGCGGGCCGAGAATGTCGCGCACCGACGCGTCGAAAGAAAGCGACGCGAGCCTTTCCAGCACATTGGGATCCTAAGCTTAGAATTCCACGTGGACAAGTTGTCGCGGCCGCTTCTATAGTGTCACCTAAATACTAGTGACTCCAGCGTAACTGGACTGGCCACAGTTAGGCCGCAAATGTAATCACACTGGCTCACCTTCGGGTGGGCCTTTCTGCGTTCGCGAGTGGACCCGATAAGCTCATGGAGCGGCGTAACCGTCGCACAGGAAGGACAGAGAAAGCGCGGATCTGGGAAGTGACGGACAGAACGGTCAGGACCTGGATTGGGGAGGCGGTTGCCGCCGCTGCTGCTGACGGTGTGACGTTCTCTGTTCCGGTCACACCACATACGTTCCGCCATTCCTATGCGATGCACATGCTGTATGCCGGTATACCGCTGAAAGTTCTGCAAAGCCTGATGGGACATAAGTCCATCAGTTCAACGGAAGTCTACACGAAGGTTTTTGCGCTGGATGTGGCTGCCCGGCACCGGGTGCAGTTTGCGATGCCGGAGTCTGATGCGGTTGCGATGCTGAAACAATTATCCTGAGAATAAATGCCTTGGCCTTTATATGGAAATGTGGAACTGAGTGGATATGCTGTTTTTGTCTGTTAAACAGAGAAGCTGGCTGTTATCCACTGAGAAGCGAACGAAACAGTCGGGAAAATCTCCCATTATCGTAGAGATCCGCATTATTAATCTCAGGAGCCTGTGTAGCGTTTATAGGAAGTAGTGTTCTGTCATGATGCCTGCAAGCGGTAACGAAAACGATTTGAATATGCCTTCAGGAACAATAGAAATCTTCGTGCGGTGTTACGTTGAAGTGGAGCGGATTATGTCAGCAATGGACAGAACAACCTAATGAACACAGAACCATGATGTGGTCTGTCCTTTTACAGCCAGTAGTGCTCGCCGCAGTCGAGCGACAGGGCGAAGCCCTCGGCTGGTTGCCCTCGCCGCTGGGCTGGCGGCCGTCTATGGCCCTGCAAACGCGCCAGAAACGCCGTCGAAGCCGTGTGCGAGACACCGCGGCCGGCCGCCGGCGTTGTGGATACCTCGCGGAAAACTTGGCCCTCACTGACAGATGAGGGGCGGACGTTGACACTTGAGGGGCCGACTCACCCGGCGCGGCGTTGACAGATGAGGGGCAGGCTCGATTTCGGCCGGCGACGTGGAGCTGGCCAGCCTCGCAAATCGGCGAAAACGCCTGATTTTACGCGAGTTTCCCACAGATGATGTGGACAAGCCTGGGGATAAGTGCCCTGCGGTATTGACACTTGAGGGGCGCGACTACTGACAGATGAGGGGCGCGATCCTTGACACTTGAGGGGCAGAGTGCTGACAGATGAGGGGCGCACCTATTGACATTTGAGGGGCTGTCCACAGGCAGAAAATCCAGCATTTGCAAGGGTTTCCGCCCGTTTTTCGGCCACCGCTAACCTGTCTTTTAACCTGCTTTTAAACCAATATTTATAAACCTTGTTTTTAACCAGGGCTGCGCCCTGTGCGCGTGACCGCGCACGCCGAAGGGGGGTGCCCCCCCTTCTCGAACCCTCCCGGTCGAGTGAGCGAGGAAGCACCAGGGAACAGCACTTATATATTCTGCTTACACACGATGCCTGAAAAAACTTCCCTTGGGGTTATCCACTTATCCACGGGGATATTTTTATAATTATTTTTTTTATAGTTTTTAGATCTTCTTTTTTAGAGCGCCTTGTAGGCCTTTATCCATGCTGGTTCTAGAGAAGGTGTTGTGACAAATTGCCCTTTCAGTGTGACAAATCACCCTCAAATGACAGTCCTGTCTGTGACAAATTGCCCTTAACCCTGTGACAAATTGCCCTCAGAAGAAGCTGTTTTTTCACAAAGTTATCCCTGCTTATTGACTCTTTTTTATTTAGTGTGACAATCTAAAAACTTGTCACACTTCACATGGATCTGTCATGGCGGAAACAGCGGTTATCAATCACAAGAAACGTAAAAATAGCCCGCGAATCGTCCAGTCAAACGACCTCACTGAGGCGGCATATAGTCTCTCCCGGGATCAAAAACGTATGCTGTATCTGTTCGTTGACCAGATCAGAAAATCTGATGGCACCCTACAGGAACATGACGGTATCTGCGAGATCCATGTTGCTAAATATGCTGAAATATTCGGATTGACCTCTGCGGAAGCCAGTAAGGATATACGGCAGGCATTGAAGAGTTTCGCGGGGAAGGAAGTGGTTTTTTATCGCCCTGAAGAGGATGCCGGCGATGAAAAAGGCTATGAATCTTTTCCTTGGTTTATCAAACGTGCGCACAGTCCATCCAGAGGGCTTTACAGTGTACATATCAACCCATATCTCATTCCCTTCTTTATCGGGTTACAGAACCGGTTTACGCAGTTTCGGCTTAGTGAAACAAAAGAAATCACCAATCCGTATGCCATGCGTTTATACGAATCCCTGTGTCAGTATCGTAAGCCGGATGGCTCAGGCATCGTCTCTCTGAAAATCGACTGGATCATAGAGCGTTACCAGCTGCCTCAAAGTTACCAGCGTATGCCTGACTTCCGCCGCCGCTTCCTGCAGGTCTGTGTTAATGAGATCAACAGCAGAACTCCAATGCGCCTCTCATACATTGAGAAAAAGAAAGGCCGCCAGACGACTCATATCGTATTTTCCTTCCGCGATATCACTTCCATGACGACAGGATAGTCTGAGGGTTATCTGTCACAGATTTGAGGGTGGTTCGTCACATTTGTTCTGACCTACTGAGGGTAATTTGTCACAGTTTTGCTGTTTCCTTCAGCCTGCATGGATTTTCTCATACTTTTTGAACTGTAATTTTTAAGGAAGCCAAATTTGAGGGCAGTTTGTCACAGTTGATTTCCTTCTCTTTCCCTTCGTCATGTGACTTGATATCGGGGGTTAGTTCGTCATCATTGATGAGGGTTGATTATCACAGTTTATTACTCTGAATTGGCTATCCGCGTGTGTACCTCTACCTGGAGTTTTTCCCACGGTGGATATTTCTTCTTGCGCTGAGCGTAAGAGCTATCTGACAGAACAGTTCTTCTTTGCTTCCTCGCCAGTTCGCTCGCTATGCTCGGTTACACGGCTGCGGCGAGCGCTAGTGATAATAAGTGACTGAGGTATGTGCTCTTCTTATCTCCTTTTGTAGTGTTGCTCTTATTTTAAACAACTTTGCGGTTTTTTGATGACTTTGCGATTTTGTTGTTGCTTTGCAGTAAATTGCAAGATTTAATAAAAAAACGCAAAGCAATGATTAAAGGATGTTCAGAATGAAACTCATGGAAACACTTAACCAGTGCATAAACGCTGGTCATGAAATGACGAAGGCTATCGCCATTGCACAGTTTAATGATGACAGCCCGGAAGCGAGGAAAATAACCCGGCGCTGGAGAATAGGTGAAGCAGCGGATTTAGTTGGGGTTTCTTCTCAGGCTATCAGAGATGCCGAGAAAGCAGGGCGACTACCGCACCCGGATATGGAAATTCGAGGACGGGTTGAGCAACGTGTTGGTTATACAATTGAACAAATTAATCATATGCGTGATGTGTTTGGTACGCGATTGCGACGTGCTGAAGACGTATTTCCACCGGTGATCGGGGTTGCTGCCCATAAAGGAGGCGTTTACAAAACCTCAGTTTCTGTTCATCTTGCTCAGGATCTGGCTCTGAAGGGGCTACGTGTTTTGCTCGTGGAAGGTAACGACCCCCAGGGAACAGCCTCAATGTATCACGGATGGGTACCAGATCTTCATATTCATGCAGAAGACACTCTCCTGCCTTTCTATCTTGGGGAAAAGGACGATGTCACTTATGCAATAAAGCCCACTTGCTGGCCGGGGCTTGACATTATTCCTTCCTGTCTGGCTCTGCACCGTATTGAAACTGAGTTAATGGGCAAATTTGATGAAGGTAAACTGCCCACCGATCCACACCTGATGCTCCGACTGGCCATTGAAACTGTTGCTCATGACTATGATGTCATAGTTATTGACAGCGCGCCTAACCTGGGTATCGGCACGATTAATGTCGTATGTGCTGCTGATGTGCTGATTGTTCCCACGCCTGCTGAGTTGTTTGACTACACCTCCGCACTGCAGTTTTTCGATATGCTTCGTGATCTGCTCAAGAACGTTGATCTTAAAGGGTTCGAGCCTGATGTACGTATTTTGCTTACCAAATACAGCAATAGTAATGGCTCTCAGTCCCCGTGGATGGAGGAGCAAATTCGGGATGCCTGGGGAAGCATGGTTCTAAAAAATGTTGTACGTGAAACGGATGAAGTTGGTAAAGGTCAGATCCGGATGAGAACTGTTTTTGAACAGGCCATTGATCAACGCTCTTCAACTGGTGCCTGGAGAAATGCTCTTTCTATTTGGGAACCTGTCTGCAATGAAATTTTCGATCGTCTGATTAAACCACGCTGGGAGATTAGATAATGAAGCGTGCGCCTGTTATTCCAAAACATACGCTCAATACTCAACCGGTTGAAGATACTTCGTTATCGACACCAGCTGCCCCGATGGTGGATTCGTTAATTGCGCGCGTAGGAGTAATGGCTCGCGGTAATGCCATTACTTTGCCTGTATGTGGTCGGGATGTGAAGTTTACTCTTGAAGTGCTCCGGGGTGATAGTGTTGAGAAGACCTCTCGGGTATGGTCAGGTAATGAACGTGACCAGGAGCTGCTTACTGAGGACGCACTGGATGATCTCATCCCTTCTTTTCTACTGACTGGTCAACAGACACCGGCGTTCGGTCGAAGAGTATCTGGTGTCATAGAAATTGCCGATGGGAGTCGCCGTCGTAAAGCTGCTGCACTTACCGAAAGTGATTATCGTGTTCTGGTTGGCGAGCTGGATGATGAGCAGATGGCTGCATTATCCAGATTGGGTAACGATTATCGCCCAACAAGTGCTTATGAACGTGGTCAGCGTTATGCAAGCCGATTGCAGAATGAATTTGCTGGAAATATTTCTGCGCTGGCTGATGCGGAAAATATTTCACGTAAGATTATTACCCGCTGTATCAACACCGCCAAATTGCCTAAATCAGTTGTTGCTCTTTTTTCTCACCCCGGTGAACTATCTGCCCGGTCAGGTGATGCACTTCAAAAAGCCTTTACAGATAAAGAGGAATTACTTAAGCAGCAGGCATCTAACCTTCATGAGCAGAAAAAAGCTGGGGTGATATTTGAAGCTGAAGAAGTTATCACTCTTTTAACTTCTGTGCTTAAAACGTCATCTGCATCAAGAACTAGTTTAAGCTCACGACATCAGTTTGCTCCTGGAGCGACAGTATTGTATAAGGGCGATAAAATGGTGCTTAACCTGGACAGGTCTCGTGTTCCAACTGAGTGTATAGAGAAAATTGAGGCCATTCTTAAGGAACTTGAAAAGCCAGCACCCTGATGCGACCACGTTTTAGTCTACGTTTATCTGTCTTTACTTAATGTCCTTTGTTACAGGCCAGAAAGCATAACTGGCCTGAATATTCTCTCTCGGCCGCCGCCGCCTTTTCCTCAATCGCTCTTCGTTCGTCTGGAAGGCAGTACACCTTGATAGGTGGGCTGCCCTTCCTGGTTGGCTTGGTTTCATCAGCCATCCGCTTGCCCTCATCTGTTACGCCGGCGGTAGCCGGCCAGCCTCGCAGAGCAGGATTCCCGTTGAGCACCGCCAGGTGCGAATAAGGGACAGTGAAGAAGGAACACCCGCTCGCGGGTGGGCCTACTTCACCTATCCTGCCCGGCTGACGCCGTTGGATACACCAAGGAAAGTCTACACGAACCCTTTGGCAAAATCCTGTATATCGTGCGAAAAAGGATGGATATACCGAAAAAATCGCTATAATGACCCCGAAGCAGGGTTATGCAGCGGAAAAGATCCGTCGACCTGCAGCTCACGGTAACTGATGCCGTATTTGCAGTACCAGCGTACGGCCCACAGAATGATGTCACGCTGAAAATGCCGGCCTTTGAATGGGTTCATGTGCAGCTCCATCAGCAAAAGGGGATGATAAGTTTATCACCACCGACTATTTGCAACAGTGCCGTTGATCGTGCTATGATCGACTGATGTCATCAGCGGTGGAGTGCAATGTCGTGCAATACGAATGGCGAAAAGCCGAGCTCATCGGTCAGCTTCTCAACCTTGGGGTTACCCCCGGCGGTGTGCTGCTGGTCCACAGCTCCTTCCGTAGCGTCCGGCCCCTCGAAGATGGGCCACTTGGACTGATCGAGGCCCTGCGTGCTGCGCTGGGTCCGGGAGGGACGCTCGTCATGCCCTCGTGGTCAGGTCTGGACGACGAGCCGTTCGATCCTGCCACGTCGCCCGTTACACCGGACCTTGGAGTTGTCTCTGACACATTCTGGCGCCTGCCAAATGTAAAGCGCAGCGCCCATCCATTTGCCTTTGCGGCAGCGGGGCCACAGGCAGAGCAGATCATCTCTGATCCATTGCCCCTGCCACCTCACTCGCCTGCAAGCCCGGTCGCCCGTGTCCATGAACTCGATGGGCAGGTACTTCTCCTCGGCGTGGGACACGATGCCAACACGACGCTGCATCTTGCCGAGTTGATGGCAAAGGTTCCCTATGGGGTGCCGAGACACTGCACCATTCTTCAGGATGGCAAGTTGGTACGCGTCGATTATCTCGAGAATGACCACTGCTGTGAGCGCTTTGCCTTGGCGGACAGGTGGCTCAAGGAGAAGAGCCTTCAGAAGGAAGGTCCAGTCGGTCATGCCTTTGCTCGGTTGATCCGCTCCCGCGACATTGTGGCGACAGCCCTGGGTCAACTGGGCCGAGATCCGTTGATCTTCCTGCATCCGCCAGAGGCGGGATGCGAAGAATGCGATGCCGCTCGCCAGTGGCTGAGCTCATGAGCGGAGAACGAGATGACGTTGGAGGGGCAAGGTCGCGCTGATTGCTGGGGCAACACGTGGAGCGGATCGGGGATTGTCTTTCTTCAGCTCGCTGATGATATGCTGACGCTCAATGCCGTTTGGCCTCCGACTAACGAAAATCCCGCATTTGGACGGCTGATCCGATTGGCACGGCGGACGGCGAATGGCGGAGCAGACGCTCGTCCGGGGGCAATGAGATATGAAAAAGCCTGAACTCACCGCGACGTCCCGAAGGCGTGGCGCGGCTTCCCCGTGCCGGAGCAATCGCCCTGGGTGGGTTACACGACGCCCCTCTATGGCCCGTACTGACGGACACACCGAAGCCCCGGCGGCAACCCTCAGCGGATGCCCCGGGGCTTCACGTTTTCCCAGGTCAGAAGCGGTTTTCGGGAGTAGTGCCCCAACTGGGGTAACCTTTGAGTTCTCTCAGTTGGGGGCGTAGGGTCGCCGACATGACACAAGGGGTTGTGACCGGGGTGGACACGTACGCGGGTGCTTACGACCGTCAGTCGCGCGAGCGCGAGAATTCGAGCGCAGCAAGCCCAGCGACACAGCGTAGCGCCAACGAAGACAAGGCGGCCGACCTTCAGCGCGAAGTCGAGCGCGACGGGGGCCGGTTCAGGTTCGTCGGGCATTTCAGCGAAGCGCCGGGCACGTCGGCGTTCGGGACGGCGGAGCGCCCGGAGTTCGAACGCATCCTGAACGAATGCCGCGCCGGGCGGCTCAACATGATCATTGTCTATGACGTGTCGCGCTTCTCGCGCCTGAAGGTCATGGACGCGATTCCGATTGTCTCGGAATTGCTCGCCCTGGGCGTGACGATTGTTTCCACTCAGGAAGGCGTCTTCCGGCAGGGAAACGTCATGGACCTGATTCACCTGATTATGCGGCTCGACGCGTCGCACAAAGAATCTTCGCTGAAGTCGGCGAAGATTCTCGACACGAAGAACCTTCAGCGCGAATTGGGCGGGTACGTCGGCGGGAAGGCGCCTTACGGCTTCGAGCTTGTTTCGGAGACGAAGGAGATCACGCGCAACGGCCGAATGGTCAATGTCGTCATCAACAAGCTTGCGCACTCGACCACTCCCCTTACCGGACCCTTCGAGTTCGAGCCCGACGTAATCCGGTGGTGGTGGCGTGAGATCAAGACGCACAAACACCTTCCCTTCAAGCCGGGCAGTCAAGCCGCCATTCACCCGGGCAGCATCACGGGGCTTTGTAAGCGCATGGACGCTGACGCCGTGCCGACCCGGGGCGAGACGATTGGGAAGAAGACCGCTTCAAGCGCCTGGGACCCGGCAACCGTTATGCGAATCCTTCGGGACCCGCGTATTGCGGGCTTCGCCGCTGAGGTGATCTACAAGAAGAAGCCGGACGGCACGCCGACCACGAAGATTGAGGGTTACCGCATTCAGCGCGACCCGATCACGCTCCGGCCGGTCGAGCTTGATTGCGGACCGATCATCGAGCCCGCTGAGTGGTATGAGCTTCAGGCGTGGTTGGACGGCAGGGGGCGCGGCAAGGGGCTTTCCCGGGGGCAAGCCATTCTGTCCGCCATGGACAAGCTGTACTGCGAGTGTGGCGCCGTCATGACTTCGAAGCGCGGGGAAGAATCGATCAAGGACTCTTACCGCTGCCGTCGCCGGAAGGTGGTCGACCCGTCCGCACCTGGGCAGCACGAAGGCACGTGCAACGTCAGCATGGCGGCACTCGACAAGTTCGTTGCGGAACGCATCTTCAACAAGATCAGGCACGCCGAAGGCGACGAAGAGACGTTGGCGCTTCTGTGGGAAGCCGCCCGACGCTTCGGCAAGCTCACTGAGGCGCCTGAGAAGAGCGGCGAACGGGCGAACCTTGTTGCGGAGCGCGCCGACGCCCTGAACGCCCTTGAAGAGCTGTACGAAGACCGCGCGGCAGGCGCGTACGACGGACCCGTTGGCAGGAAGCACTTCCGGAAGCAACAGGCAGCGCTGACGCTCCGGCAGCAAGGGGCGGAAGAGCGGCTTGCCGAACTTGAAGCCGCCGAAGCCCCGAAGCTTCCCCTTGACCAATGGTTCCCCGAAGACGCCGACGCTGACCCGACCGGCCCTAAGTCGTGGTGGGGGCGCGCGTCAGTAGACGACAAGCGCGTGTTCGTCGGGCTCTTCGTAGACAAGATCGTTGTCACGAAGTCGACTACGGGCAGGGGGCAGGGAACGCCCATCGAGAAGCGCGCTTCGATCACGTGGGCGAAGCCGCCGACCGACGACGACGAAGACGACGCCCAGGACGGCACGGAAGACGTAGCGGCGTAGCGAGACACCCGGGAAGCCTGTTAGGCGCTGAGACGGGCGCACAGCGGGCTTCCTGGGGCAGCGGGAAGGGTCGGCCGGTCCCCCGGTCGGCCCATTTCTCTTGTCTCGGTTTAGTTAGTTAGCCTAAGTAACAGTGACTCCGTCACCACAGCACAGCGGGGCGAGCCGTTGACCTGGGGGAAGTGATGCTGTGACGGAATGACTCGAAACACACATTCCTAATGACTTCTCATTGGGTAATCCAGACTTCACGCCACTTCATCACAGCGTCACCCGGGCGCCCTTCGCTGTGACCCCGAATCAGGTTGCCGACAACCTTCATATAGGTAGAGGGGTTTACGCGCCACGCATCAAGCACCGCTAAGGAACGGCGTCGAGCGCTACCCACTCAGGCCGGTCACTCCCCTGATCTCTCCCAGGGTTGAGCGACCGGCGTTGCCTCCCTAGCTCAGTTCGGTTAGAGCGCCTGTTTCGTAATCAGGGGGTCGGCGGTTCGAATCCGTCGGGGGGCTCAATGAGCGGATACACAATCGCTTGGCTCGCATGGCTTGCCGCGTTCGGCGTCATTGAGGGTCGAGCGCTCTTCAATAAGAAGCCGGGCGACACGCTGAGCGAACACGTCTGGTCATGGTTCGCCACGCAAAGCGGCAGTACAGGCAAGCCTTCGGGTTGGGTGCGTGCTCGACGCTTTGCGCTACTGGCCTTCATGGGTTGGCTCACTGCCCACTTCATGACGGGCGGTCGCTTCTAGCGCTGCCGCGCCCAGCCTACTCACGTGAGTAGGTAGGGGGGTGTCGACGGATAGGGGGGTGTCCCCGGAAGGGGGGGGGGGGTGCCCTATGCGTACCCGGTGTCTCGACTGTAGGGACTGGGCTACTCATGGTGGGCGCTGTGCTCAGCACCACGCCACCTATCAGGCACAGCGCAGTGTGAAGAGCCATGCGAAGCGGCGTGCTGCTATCGCCCGTGGGAACAACGCTGCGGCGAAGATGCGTCGTGCTATCCGTAAGGCAGTGGGCGCGCACTGTGCTACCTGCCTGGGTTGGTACCACTAGAAAGCTTCTCGAGCGGATCGATCCTGCAGGAATTCCCGGGCATAACTGTTCCACTTGTATCGTCGGTCTGATAATCAGACTGGGACCACGGTCCCACTCGTATCGTCGGTCTGATTATTAGTCTGGGACCACGGTCCCA
>JADMIO011421280.1_pt1 | contig 58386 bp, 50 predicted proteins | sample 8958161 | NCBI WGS metagenome assembly JADMIO01 (sample SAMN16585339, study PRJNA669376) | soil metagenome | isolation source: Crop rotation soil | place: USA: Cullars Rotation, Alabama | collected 2011
GCCGCGACTTCAAGTCACGTGAATTCCAAGCTTCGGATCCCACTGTGCTGGAAAGTCATCCGCGGAACCTGAGATACCTACTCCAAATAACAGTTACGCATACGGACCATTCTTATTTACACAAAAAAACCCACTCAAAGTTGATGAATATCAGAAAAAAGTTTCAGACAGATTAGCGAGCAGGCTCAAAGATAAACTTAGAGTACTTTATTCCAGTTATGGTTGATTTCAACTAATCAAATGCTCTCCTAAGCCGTGGAACTTTAGTATAAAACAGAGGAATAATTAAGAGCAATACTACTTTATAGTAACTAGATGAAATGGGGTCGGCCGGATTTGAACCGGCGGCCTCCAGCGCCCAAGGCTGGCATCATACCAAGCTAGACGACGGCCCCGTATCTTTGGTTTAGCAAATGGCATGTTCCAAGTATAATTTTAACTTTGAGATATTCAATCGTTAAATTAAGGACAGAGTATAATTAAGAAAAGAGTATATTTCACCATCCTGCGAGTTCAGAATTTCTGGGTAAACTGGGGGATATCAATATCTCTAAATATGTTTGCCTTTGAATTTTAATAGTTGGATATCTTTGAGAACTATGTCAAAGCTGGCAAAATAGCTTCTGAAGTGAGAGAAAATGCAAGGACACAAGATCATACTGGCAGGACTCTCAGCGAGATATGCAATGACATTGAACAAGAGATATTCAAAAAAGGAGGAGAGCCAGCTTTTCCAGTTAATGTTAGTTTGAATGACATAGCAGCTCACTATACAGCAGTGCCTAACGATCCAATAACGGTCAAAAATAGTGATGTACTCAAAATAGACATCGGAGTGCATATTGATGGATATATTGCAGATACGGCAGTGACAGTAAGTTATGACACAAAATATCAAAATTTAATTGACATTGCTCAAAAGGCGCTTGACGAGGCAATCAATATTGCAAGGTCAAATACAAGGGTTTCTGACATTGGCCGAATAATAGAAAATACAATCACAAAATATGGGTGCAAGCCGATTCAAAACTTAAGCGGCCATTCTCTAGAACGATATACTATTCATGCAGGAAAGTCAATCCCAAACATTTGGACAATAGGACATTCCTTCAATTTGTCAATAAACAATGTATACGCGATAGAACCATTCGTAACGACAAAGGATGCTCAAGGCATTGTGTATGAAGGTAAAATCAGGAATATCTACGGACTTGCTTCGCGCAAACGAACAAAGGACCAAAAACTCGACGAGTTTATTGAATATTTATGGAACAAGTTCAAGACCCTACCATTTGCTCTAAGATGGATAGTCAAAGAATATGAAGAAAAACAGGCATTATCTTTTATTGAAACACTGATAAAAAAGAAAAATGTCCACTCTTATCCAATATTAGTGGAAGGCGCAAACAGAATTGTTGTTCAAGCAGAACATACTATAATTCCTCAAGAGTCAAATACAATAACTATTACAAAGTAAGCTATCTACGTAAAGTTTGGCTAAGGCAAGTATCAATTTACCCCTCAACCGATTGCCCTGCTGAATTGTATATGTAAATGTAATAAAAAAAATAAATACCAGTTTGAATTAATTTGTTGCATGAAAGCAAAGACAATGATCTACGGCGCATATTTTGCATTAAAACTTTGGTTTTACAGGAAAATAAAGGGCAAAAAGTCACGGCCTGAAAAAGAAATTTCACTATAGTCAATTCTATTTTACTTATTTTTCAATTCCACATTGCTTAAAATCACCTTTGAATAATTACAGTACCTATGGTCCGACCTGATATTTCGGAACTTACTGGAATATCTGATATAATTGACGATGATTGGACCCGAACAATCTATTCAGTAGATGCAAGCCACTGTTATGTTAAACCAATGGCCGTAAGTTTCCCCTCAGACAAATACGAAATACAGGAAATATGCAACTACGCCCATTCCAGGAACATACCAGTAACTTGCAGGGGGGCTGGTACAGGTCTATTAGGTCAATCATTATCGAGTGGTATCATAATTGACTTTACTAAGAAAATGAACAAAATACTGGAAATTGGGGAGAATTACGTTGTAACTCAACCAGGAGTTGTAAAGGCAGTATTAGACAAAGAACTAGCAAAAAAGGGAAAGTTTATTCCACCTGATCCTGCAAGTAGTAACTATTGTACAATTGGGGGAATGTTATCGAACAATTCGAGTGGTCCACATGGGTTGGGTTATGGCAGCATAATCAATTACGTTCAAAATGTTGAGGTAGTATATGGCGATGGAATGTTAGGATATGCTGATTGTAACCATTACGATGAAAAAGTTCGTAAAATGCTAGAATTAATTTCATCATTTAATTTTGACTTGAAAAGTTATTATCCTAATGTGAATAAAAATTCAAGCGGATATCGCATAGATACCATTTTTGAAAAAAATAAAGTATACCCGCACAAGATATTCATTGCTTCAGAAGGCAGTTTGGCGGTTATGACTAGCAGTAAAGTGTCCATTCTAGATATTCCAGTAAAAAAATGTCTTGTAATCCTTAGATTTGAAAATATCCTAGACGCCGCAATGGTCGTGCCATCCATTCTCAAATACGGACCTGTTGCCATGGAATTATTGGATAGGGGAAGTATTTTGGAAGGATGGACCGCTGGTGATTCTGGAGATAGTAACACGTGTATTATGTTTGTTGAATTTTGTGACGACGATAATTCTATCTATGAAAAGGTTTCAAAATTTGAATTTGCCATGCGCGATAGAGTAAAAATTCTTGAAGGTGGATATGATCAAAAAAGTGTAGATAACGCATGGATAGAAAGAAAGAATTCATTAAATAGATCCATGAAAAAAGGAATGGGATCTAGAAAACCTGCAGGAATAATAGAAGACACGGTAGTACATCCAGATATTCTATACTATTATCTTGTTTTTCTCCTAAAGGCACTTGCCAAATACAATTTGGATTACACTGTATATGGTCATGCTGGGAATGGGAATTTACACCTTAGGCCGTTTATTGAATTGGATTCGAGTCGTTCTGATTCATTGATGCATGCTCTGGCATCTGAAGTTTTTAATTATATTATCAAAGTACGAGGTTCCATTTCAGGAGAACATGGAGACGGAATGATCAGGACTAAATTTGTACCATTGATGTATGGTGGAAAAATGTACGATATTTTCAAGAAAATAAAACTTATTTTTGATGATAAATATATCATGAATCCTGGAAAGAAAATATTATTATGAATAATTTCATATTCTAGCGATTCTGTAAGCGAATGAGGATTAACAATACTTTGACAGTGCATTCTGCGACAAATACTATGGACTAGAATCTACATTTTGTGCTCGAAGTTTGTACCAAGTACCGAACCTAAACATCATGATACCTGCAGCAATAGTGAGCAGAGATATGACCAGTGTTTGGGGTGAAACTACATTTCTTAAAATGGCAGGCGCTGTCGAGAAATATTCGCATTCTGATTTATTGACGCAAGATTTGTGAACAGGAAAGATGATTATTACTAGTACAAGCAAGACCAAGATACATGTTCCTGCCAATGAGCACACCGCCCCAGCTTTTATCACTCTGTCAATTTGCTTAATTGCCAATCTTATTCAAAAACTACATTCATTCAGTTCAACTATTGATTCTCTTGGGATCGATGGTAACAAAGCTATAGTGTTCATTTTTTGAAACTCGCTCAAATTTATTATTGAAATACTGGAATGGAATTGTTTCAAATACATGTTTATCCCATAGTTCATGTACCATGTCAAAATACACCTTTCGTTTTTCGCCTTTAATTCTTAACATTTCATGGGTAAGGATATGTGAAATTTTTGCACAATTATTATCTGCATAAAACTTTATTCTATCCAAATCGGTTTGGGATTCCTTTGATCTCTCCCAATAAGCTATTCCAAAGTTCTCTGAAGAATAACCCTCTGTTCTACAATCAGTCCAAAATGGCTTGAAGTATGTCAGGTAAAAATGATAGGTCGTCTTATCTCTGCTATGATGGTCCCTTGATAAATAAGAAATTGACATCCTGTCAAATAGTCTTCCGGGAATTACAGGAAGGATGTCTGCTTTTATCTTTAGGCTAATGTCAAATGATCTTTTTATCCAACTATGAAAAAATCTTGACATTAAAGAAACGTAATACCAATCCTCATTTTGCAGTCTAACCCAATCCTCATTTTTTGCTACATATATGAAGAATAGAGTCGGATTTTGCAATGTCAACAATTATTGCAAAATGTGCAAATAAATACTAATGAAAAGATCCAATTCAATTTTATCTTTGAACTGCATTTTTCCAAATCCTTATTGTATATGAAATGATTGAGATGGCACTTTAATTGACTCAATAACAATATCAGGTCGCAAAACTTATACACTCAATTTTAGAACCATTAAAAAGCGATGCTACTGTGGGGTCGTAGCGAAGCCAGGCATCGCAACGGGCTCCAGATCTAACAAAACAGGGCTTATTAGAGAATGATACCCGTGGATCAGGGGTTCAAATGCTGTGTTAAGAAAACACAACAGAATACATCCCTTCGGCCCCACTTTAAATTGTCACAAAGTACATGTAATGGCCAATTCTGGTATTAGTTTAAAACGCCTCAAATTCGATAAATATATTTCCGCTAAAACTAGACTCTTTTACTATCTTAAACACTCTTCAATTGCTCTAAAAGATCCAAATGTTCTCTGGGCTTCTGGGATATGCTTTTGAAGCGCTTCGCTAGCTGACTCTATAAATAATGACATTGGGTCTTGCTTTTTGAATAGCTTTAAAAATGACTTTTTAGGATTATTTAGCTTGTCAAAAAAGAATGTCGAACTGTCTTCTATTATAACGTCTGCTTCGCTACAAGATACTCCGTGCTTTATTAGGTGTTTTTCTAACTTTGCAGCAAATCGTGCAAAGTGAACCGAATAAGTATCCTGATCTAAATTTGGCAATAACAACTATGTATCCAATACATAATATTTAAAAATTTTTTATTTTGATTAACCCAGGGCATCACAAGTCGTCTATTTTTATTAATTTACCCTAAAATTCCCTTGCCTAATAAATATAATAAATGCTAAACTTGCATTATCCGTATGCCTTATTTCTTGTCACTTTATTGACAAATTGAGACTATCTCTTAATTGGGAATGCTAATTTTTTAAATATTAACTATGACATGAATTTTTGCTCCCGTTACTTATGTCTACTAAAAAAAACCGTAACTTATTTTTGCAAATCAGTAAGGTGGGGAAGGGATTCGAACCCTTATAGATTCGCTAACTTCATTGTGATTCTGCAGGCGAACGCATAGCCGCTCTGCCACCCCACCATAATTAAGTTTGAGAAATTTTCTCAATTTAAAGCATTGTCCGGGTAGAAAGTTGCAGCTTGATACAAAGAATTACCGACCTTTGAATATTCAAGAAATTAGTTATGCTAAGGTTCTGCAAGTTTGGTGAATCGCATATTGATTGGATTATATTCACATCCCATCGGACCACAGTATCTCCCTACGTATTCTGCTTTAGGCCTATACAACGCTGGTTTGGGCGCTGCTTCTGCAAATTTTTCTTCAATTACATGAGAAGTCCAACCTGAAATTCTTGCAATAGCAAAGATAGGGGTGAACAAATCCATTGGTATTCCCAGGCTGTAGTACAATGACGCGCTGTATAAATCCACATTCGGATATATCGACTGCTTCCTAGATTGGAGAAAATATTTTTTGGTTGTCTTTTCTACTTGTTCTGTCATATCAAACCATGGAGTCTGACGATCTTTGTTAACGGTCTTTGATAGTCGATACAACACTTCCGCTCTTGGGTCCGTTGTTTTATAAACTGCGTGACCCATACCCATAATCTTATTTCCAGATTCCAGCTTCTCATTTACCCATTTTTCAACGTTGTCAATATTGGCGATTTCTATAAGCATTTTCATAACCTGGGTATTTGCACCGCCATGTAATGATCCTGATAGGGCTGCTATTGCTCCTGTTATAGATGCGTACATGTGGGATTTAGTAGAAGCTATTTCTCTCGCAGCAAATGTCGACGCATTGAAGCTATGTTCCGCATGAAGTATCAAACATATATCAAATATTTTTGCTTCTTCATGTTTGGGTTTAGTACCAAATAACATATACAAAAAATTTTCTGCGTTTGTCATCTCGGTAGATGGTTTGATAATTTCTTTTCCGCTCCTTATCCTGTCCCAGACTGCAACAATAGTTGGGATTTTTGAGATAAGCATTTTTGCTCTTTTTATATTCATCTCCCTGGAATCATCTTGTATATCAAGATCATAATCTGGTAATTGTGAAATGCACGATTGAAGCACATCCATGGGGGAAGCTGTGACTGGCCTATTCTTCAAGTTTTGGTATATTGCTTCGGGGATATCTCTATTCTCTTTCAAATACAATGTAAAGTCGGCCAGATCTTCCTTTGTAGGAAGATCGCCAAAAAGTAAAAGATAAGAAGTTTCTTCAAAAGTAGAATGAGTTACAAGATCTAATATATCGTAACCGCGATAGATAAGTTCTCCACGTTCACCATCGATTGAACATATCCTTGTATCTGCCACTACTATATTTCTCAAGCCTATGTTCCTAGCATCGATGTTTCTCATTCCATTCATTGTCATATATTACGTCAATTCTAATTTAAATAATACGTATATCACTCACAAAAAAGAACTTGTTATTAATATTACAAGAAGACAAATTAAAAAACTTTCGATTCCTATTCAAGTAAATAATAATGTGAGTCCTTTATCTATCGAATATTTGAGTAAAAGTATATCTACTTCTTTGGCATGAGGCATAACCCAAACCATTTCTTCTTAGTTCGAAAAGATTCCTTTTAGTTGAGTTTTGTGAATGGATGAAGATTTAACGAAATAAAAAACGGAGAGACATCAGTCAGTATTTAATAAAATCTAGAATTCATATTTCTTGGTATCAGATTTAGGAAAATCAGTTTGTCTGGACTTTTGCCTATACTTGAAGAGAATGCTGGTGATTACTTTTATTACTTTAATTTATAAAAACTTATTTGATTTACGTTACAATCCAATATGTGAATCATGATATGTGGACATTGCATCAGTTTCGAGACGAATGTACTTTCGCTGTTCGGGATAAAACTCCACAAGAGATTGATTAAGTATTTTAGTGAAAGTTGGTGGATCTTGCAGCTCAATTTTTTTGAAATTGGTATTGGACTCCTTGGACTAGTGAATGGAATTCAAATTATGCTCTTTTATGTCCTGGATCATTGCAAATGGTTCAAAGAATCAAAGCCATCGAGAACTTCTTCCTTCATTCCTATGAACCATCCAACAAAGTGCTTTGGAGTGTCCTCATTAAAATGAAGATCTATAATCGTAATTCCATTTTTACCAGTAATGCATTTTAGGCAGCTATTCCCTTGCCAAGTATCAGAATTTAGGGGATACATGCCTGATCCCGTGTCATGTGTTCCTGTGCCAAAGACTCCATACATCATACCATTAACATTGAACCTCTGATAGTTATGGTTATGTGCTTGCAAAACACCATCAACGCCTTCGGATCTAAATAGAGGATCATAACAATCAAACTGGCCATTAGGAGGATGAATACTTTTTACAGTAACAAATGGTTGATGAACAACTGCGAATTTATACAAAGCCTTAGTCGATTCAAATTGCGATTTCAGTATTTCGAATTGTGGACTTGAACAATCAAACTTAGTATTAGCGTCTATATTAAAAAGAGCAAGTTTATTTCCAGAAATACCAAAATTGACCAGCCCGAATGTTCTATTGTTACCTAACCACATTTTAACGTCATTTCCAGAATCGTGATTTCCGACCACTATGTCGGTATTTTCCTTTGTGAATCCATGAGAGTCAAGCTCAGATAATACCTTCTGTCCATTAGTATATTCAAAGTCTCCAGCTATTACCAATATCTGGACGTTGTATTGTCTGGCAATCTCCAACTGTTTTGTAAATCCCTCATTAGAATCAATGTCGCCAACCACTCCAATTCGCAAGGTCTTTAATTTGTTAAAATCGGCTGCAGGAAAACCTATTGAATTTCCAGAAGCCGTTAATCCCGCCACGGGTTGTAGGATAACACCAAGATAAATTAAATTGCTCAATAGGAGACCAAATAACAAGAATGGACTATACCTCAAACTAATATGTATTATTTGGGCTTGATATAAAAAGACTGTAATACAAGTGTCGAAATTTAGAAAGTTTTTCTGGGTTCGAATCACTCTTTATTTGGTACAATCTGGGTGTAGTTCTTTTTTATAGAAACAAAACAAATTTCATCAAATAGTGATATTTCTGTGAATCATTATATGACATTTCAAAAAGTGTATTAGCGTTGGGCACGTAATGAATTATTGTTTGATTTCTAAGGCTATAGGGGTCCACATAGAATCTAGATGAATCATAGTAGCCGTCGTTCATGGTCATATTAAAATTTACCTTATGCATTAAGTTCAAAAGCAAATCAGGGATTATAACTTCTTGATGAATAACCACTTTTCTCATATCAATTTTACTGGCATTGTATTCAAATGGCATGTACCAGGTTAGAGTTCTCTTAAATGGATCGAATTTTAGATTCATAATTTTATCGTAATATGATAAAATAGTTATATTGTTGCTTTTTTCATTCATAACAATATTCTTGCTTTCAATATCGCCAACTTGTAAGTCAGAATCAAAGTATAATGGCTCTCTATTTTTAACGATTGCTACCGTTTGAAATCTATATTGGCCACTATCAAGTTCAAGTGGTAAGGTCAAATTCACGTGATCTGTTCTGCCAGTTGTATTGGATTTAGTCAGCATAGGTTTGTGGAACTGTGATGCATTCATTTGGGAATTGTTAATATTTATCGTGAACCGTCCGTTCCTTGTATTAAAAACTTCAGAAAGAAATTGAGTATTTTTCGGAATTGAATTATATTGATTCTTTGTTACTGAAACGAAAAACGTTGCGTTAGGAAATACGGAGCTGGTAGAGTTCTCATCATAAAGTTCTAACCTAATCGAGAAATTATCATCTTTAGCGCCTTTTAGTGCGAGTGGCTTTATACCAACACACATTGTGGCAGTATAATTTTCGGAGTGCGAGCATACCATGCTACTTCTAGAAAATCCATCACCGAAAACATAGTTGCCGTAAATTACTTCACAGGCCAGTACAGTCACTAGAACTGTGAGGAGAATAAAAACGGTACGCATAAAATATTACGAACGGCATGAAAAATAAATCAATGCCCCGGCTCTTCTGCTCCGGGTTGTATTTCATTTACTCCAATAACAATACTGCTCGTCGGAGGCAATTGTATCGCGCGTATGCTTGGGTTCTGAAGCGCTACATCAGTTATTGTCCCGATTCTTATGTTAGGAGTTGCATGCATAACCGGCGCGTTTTCTTCCAAATCTGCATGATAAATGCAAAGTTCACCGGCTTTAGACAATTCTTCAATAAGAAGAAGTGATATGACTTGCAAGTTAGGGGCTTGACCTACTAACACATTTAATTTTGGTTGGAAACTTTCGTCACAGGGAATTTTAACTGCTAAATGTCCATTTACTATTTTATAGGGACTTGAATCGTATAGATGGATGTAATCTTTTGCTGGTATCACTTGTCCGGCTAGCAGTACGGTTTCAGAATCTCGTACTATGTATTTTTGAGCCTCAGGATGCGAAATCGGATTTGAGTCTGTAGTATCTGAAAAAACAAATGCTTCAACAGGTTTGATAATGAGGAGAGCTGAAGCAAATGAGAACAACATGATAAATGAGATGAGGTTATTCGGACTAAAAATTCTCATTTTTGCAAATCATAACTTTAATCATTTTTACATATATACATGATCTGTTCAAAAATTATAGAAGAAACGTTGTTTTACATCATGACCACGTAATAGATCAACCATAATCACAATAATCACATGTTTTAACAGAATTTACCTAAAATTCAATCTACTACTAGAAGACGGCCTGCTTCCGTTCAATTAACTTTTGTTAGAATTATGGTTTTCTATAGAGACAACTATTATTCATTTATTAGCCTCGTATATGGTGTAATATCTCATAAGGATTCAACTGAATAGGATTTACAAAAATATGCTGTGTTTGAGGGTTCCTGACAAAAGTAATATGGGGAATTGACATTACATTTATGCAACAATAAAAAAGATTGTTAAAATTGCCTTTATATCACAGTCAGATACTTTGATAAATTAAGGCTATGAATACAAGCGTCTATCGTCCTGCTAATACTTTTTAATTAAACCTGATTTATACAGAAGTACTAGAATCCTTAAACCTATTATTGTTTTAATATTAGCATCAGATGCACAAATGGATATATTCGAACTTGTAATCCGGCAGATGGCATTCAACGAAATATTCGAAGCGCTTACATATATTGCAGGCTCAATACTGTCTGCTGTTTTGGTTGTTATGTCTGTGGTAGCCTATCGAAAGAATCACATAAAGAAACTCCAATACGCTGCCATCGCCTTCTCATTGTTCTGTGTGTTCCTAATTTATGAAAATTTAGAACATTTTTTCTCATTGGATAATCCATTTACGGACGTTATTATTCCTTCAGCGGGATTGGCGATCATCCTTTTTTTCTTTTTAGCGGTAATAAAAAAGTCCTGAATATACTAAATAGAGTATTTATAAATCATCAGGGATGCTGACAAATTTATTTACTTAATTAGTTTATAGGGGAGAAAACCTGGATCCGATGGTTGCCCCTGTCAACTACGTACATTTTACCGTCATGGTCTAAGAACACATGTTCCGGTTTTGAGAATTGGCCGTCACCTAATTCTAGGGGACCTGTTCCGTCCGGGTCGACACACCCTTCACCTGTGACTATTTTGCAATGAGAGCCAATTTTTCCTAAAAAACGACCATCTAAATCAAATATTTGAATGCGAGGATTACCTGCTCCGTCTACAATGTAAATATGATTTTTTGAATCTATCCAAAGATGTTCTTGAGGAAGCGAGAACTGTCCATCTGCAATGCCAACAGAACCCCACTTCTTTAGAAAGGTCCCATTCTTATCAAAAACTTGCACCCCTGGCCTCTCTAATTCATCTACATAAACGAGTCTTTTGGAATCAAATCCAATTGCATGTGGAAGATTGAATTGTCCGTCAGCGGTTCCCTTGGAACCCCATTTTGTAATGAAGGTGAAATTCTTATCAAATCTCTCTATTCTATTGTTGTATGTATCTGTGACATATATATCGCCGGTATGTGGCTCAATTCGTACATCTTCTGGTCTATGGAACTGTCCATTGAGTTTGCCATCGCTACCGTACTTTGCCAGAAAGGTACCATTGGTATCAAACTTCTGTATGCGTGAGTTCTCTCTATCAGCAACATAAATTTTATCTGAATTATCTATCGCGAGGCTGTATGGGATACTAAACTGCCCATCCTTCGAACCTTTTGTTCCCCATGTCTTTAAAAATGTTCCTTTTTGAGTAAACTTCTGAATACGATTATTATCCCTGTCCGTGACATAGATGTTTCCACTGGAGTCCATTGTGATATCGTGTGGTCTGTTAAATTGACCAGGTCCGGTACCAAATGAACCCCATTTGTTAAGAAATGAATATTTCAGTTGTGTATCTTGACGTGTAACATTCTGAGGTAACTCTGAAGTAATTCCATAACAAACTATTACTCCAAATAAAGATAATATCATGGATGCGCAAACGATAAACAAAAATGTTCTAGTCTGCATATTTGAAATACTTATTGGCGGGTTAGTTAAGAGATCTGATACAATCGCCTAAATGTACTCAAAAAAATGAAAATCATGAATCTGCAACTACTCAGAGATATTGCAAGCGGTGCGAATATTATTTCATATACCTAAGTAAACGGAACTATTGATGATAAAAGCAACAGTGATGAAATATACGAATAAATCTAATATAAAAAAATTTGACAAAAAAATAGTTGATTTATGGTTGAAGTACTGCGTCATTCTGTGTGAAACCTAGAACTGCTACATCGTCATTTGTACGATCGCAAAGTCATTTTAATACTGTTAGATATTAGCTTTAATAAGTATTATTAAGAAATATTTATATTGTTAATAACAGATCAGTTAGGCATGGGAAGACTTTGTATTTTGTTCTCGATATTTACCATAGTCATTATTTTGCCTTCGATTTTTCCTGCATTAAGAGGCCAAAACGAAATCGAAGTAAATCCCAATATCAATTTGGCTAATTCCAGTCTTAATACCTCATTAGAGAATCAGACAAGTGGCCATTTTATAAAAATAAAAGTTATTTCTTCTTTTTATCCCATCTACGAATTTGTAAATAAGGTAGCAGGAAATAAAATAGATCCCTCCATTCTCGTGCCTCCTCAAATTGAGCCTCATGATTTTGAGCCAACAATAAATCAGATACAAGAGGCAAATTCGGCAGATGTCCTGATATATAATGGCTTGGGGATAGAAAAATGGATCAATAAGATTGACAATCGTCACAAGATTGACAGTAGTGCGCAAATTAAATTCTTATATACCGATAATAGTAACAAAACTGCTGATCCACACGTTTGGTTAGATCCCATTCTCGCAAAATCACAGGTTGAAAATATACGTGACGGGTTAATAACAATTGATCCTAATAATAGAGACAATTACATTCATAATTCGAAATTGTTTTTGGCTGAACTCGATTCCCTTGACAAAAAAATACGACATGAATTGCAGTCGTGTAAGAAGAGAGATTTCGTGGCTTTCCATAATGCCTTTTCCTATTTTGCTGATAGATACGGCCTAAGACAGCACAGTATCTCTGCCGCTGGCCCAGAAGAAGAGATTAGGCCCCAGCGTCTTACTGAAGTTATATCAATGGCAAAAGATCTCGATTTGCGAGTCATATATTCTGAAGAATTAATAGATTCGCGTTATGCCGCAGCAATTGCACAAGAAATTCCGAACGGCAAAGTGCTTATTTTGAGCCCAATAGAAGGAATCTCACATGAGGAACAGGTTTCAGGGGTAGGATATATCGACAAGATGGAACAGAATCTGCAAAATTTGAAGGTGGGACTTCAGTGCAGTTAATAATGAAAGCCTCTGAAAGCGCGTATCCGGCGAATATTTAGAACCATTATCTTTTGTGTTAATCCGACATAAAAATGACAGAAGAATCCTCCATTTCGTGCCTAATTAATATTCAGAAGTCTAAAAAATCTGACAGTTATCGCCATATTGCTTCTATAATATCCTGAAAATGCGCAACCAATATCCCCGCCCGTCTGGATTATATCTTGAATTGAGGAATCGTTGTTACTAAATGGAGGGATATGATTGGTTTCTACTGTACTACCGTACTATAATTGAAACATATATACATATAATACATACAATACATTTCACATTACAGAAATTGAGATCATCTGTGTTCCGAAAATTTTCAAAGGTGGATCACCGTTTTGTATTCTCTTTGCAGCATTTCTAGCAAGATTCATCAATCTTTCTACTTGTCCTCTCAATTTCCATAATTTTCTAATGTCCTTTATGCTGGCAACATAACGCCCATTACTGGTATTGGGCAGAATATATCGAAGTTCTTTTGGTTAGTATCGGTTATGTAATTTGAACTATTATTGTTTAGCATTTTGACAGCACTTTTATCAATAACCCAAGCAGTTTTTATCCATTGTTCAAAAAGCAATTTGAAAGGCCGATTCCGTACGAATAACTATTTGATCTGCTAAATTTGATATTTACATGTCTAAACTATTTTTAACACGTTAAATTTGGTAGGATCTGAATTTGATTTACTTTAGTGTTGATTGGTTGTTCAGTTTGATTTTATGTGGATTGACCCGATTTTGAATTGGAATAAAAGTATTTGTAATTTGTGAATAGCATTGTTAATGGAATATGTATGGCAATGGACTCGGTCCCTTCTTAGATATCTAAATTGATAACCATTGTTATTATGGAATGTCAATAAGTTTCAAGATGGGGGAACAATTGCCCTCACAGACAACTTTTTGAAGTCGTAAGTTACTCCGTTTGATTTGAATATTATCATTGGAGAGCCCCAAGTTATAGCTGCACTTGCACTCTTTGCATTACAATGTGTCATGTCATTGCCCCAATTTGATTTGTCTATCATTTCTGTAGCCTTTTGCCAATTATTGTTATTATCCTTGTCTATGTAGGATTCGAGTTTTACGCTGCCGTCAGGAAGATTATACACAACTCCCTTAAAACCAACCCATTTATTCATAGTTGATCCAATTGTTATCCCAGAATAAGGTTTTATATCATAGTTCACATGCCACATCTCCTTTTTGAATTTGAATTTTCCATTTGTAAAGTCGATGTTATTGTGATAGGATGAACCGCCACAGCCTTCGTGAACATTATTGCTATGTCTTACACTTCTTGAAACTAGAGAGATTTCATCTCCGCCACCAGATGAAGAAAGAACTTTAACGTACATGGTTATTTCCAAGTTCTTCCAATCTGTGGGTTTGTAAAAGTATCCTGTTTGGGCCAATTGTGTATAGTCATATGTTGGCAGGGTCGACCTAACTTCGTCTGAGGGCAATCCTGAACTCTTTGTAAATGCTAACATTCTTGTGGTACCGGGCTGAAGATGCCAGCTACCATCTGAATTCTTAGAAATCTCTGCTCCATTCCTATCAAACTGACCGTCTTCGGGGTTTGTAGGATTGAAGTACCATGTTTCTCCACCCGGTAAAGTATCATAGATCATCTTGACTCCATCGCTTCCACCTGTGTTGCCACCAGTACCTCCATTGCTTCCACCTGTGTTGCCACCAGTCCCATCATTTCCTGTAGGAGGTGGTGTTGTTGGAGCAGGATTTTGTATGCTTGATTTTATTTCAGTAATGCTAGCGTAATCGTTTTGTGTATTACCATTAACAGTAACTTTGATATATCGACCGTTGGTAATGGCGAAAGTATATTTTTCAAGGTTTAATGTAGTACCACTACTCTTGCTAGTAAGTACTTTAGTAAATGTAGTGCCATCTTTGGAAGTAGAAATGTCAAAGTTATTCTGTCTTTCATTGCCCTTATACCACGCAATATTCACACTGCAAATGTTTTTACTTGATCCCAAATCGACTTGTATCCATGAGCCTTTTCCCAAATTGGACCATCTTGTATTGAGATTGTTATCCAGGACATTTGATGGAGGAAAACTTGTTTGGCTTCCCGATGCCTTAGGACTATTGATTACTGCTGTAGTACATTGAGTTTGTGGTGGTTGACTTGTAGTGGTAGTTTGAGCTTTTACTTCAGTAACACTTGCGTAATTATTTTGAGTGTTACCATTTATTGTTATCTTTACATATCTGGCCAATGTGGTGGGTATTTGATATTTTTCTAAAGACAATGTATTCCCAGTACTTTTGGATGTCAACACATCTTTGAATGTGGTGCCATCCGTGGATGTAGCGATAACAAAATTATTTACTCTTACATCACCTTTGTACCATGCTATATTCACACTGCAAATGTTTTTAGCTGATCCTAAATCAAGTCTTAACCATGAGCCTTTACCAAAAACTGACCATAAAGTATTGAGATTATTGTCAACTGCACTGCTTGGTGGGAAACCTTCGCTACTCCCACTAGCAGAAATTCCATTTATACTTGTGTTAGAACATGCGGACGGTGTGCTTTCAGCTCCAAAAGACGAATGAAATGTTTGCGAAAATATGAAACTTGATACTATCAATAAGAACACAATAGACCTAATAAAAAGACTAGACATTTTATCCGGTCACCCCACTTTTGATTCTAGAAACTGAATTGCCAGAGAAATAAGAATATGTCAAATCAACATTTTTCGAATAAATATAGTATATCGTGTCATGACCATGAATCATTGTGAAATTATTCTTATTACATCTTATTTATGCAAGACTAAGATTTTTTCTTATAATACGTTATGAGTCAGTTAAACATAATACTCTATATATAATATTTACAATATTTATCTATTGTAAATAGTGTTACTCTTTATAGTAAATTGAAATAGAACAATTATACTATGAAATCATATATGAAATATTGAAAGTGGGGCTTAATTAATGAGATGAAATTTCTGGAAAAAGTAAAATAAAGAAAATCAGGAGTTTGGATTTAATACCGCTCTTCCTACTATTTTGCCTGAACGCAAATCGTCCAAGGCCTGATTTGCCTCATCCAGCCTGTATGTTCTGTTAACTACGGATCTGATTGCTCCTGTTTTAGACAAGTTCACAAGGTCTACAAGGTCATTAAAACTTCCAGTATATGCTCCCGTAATGGTAAGACCTCTTAACGGTACTGTCGGTAAACTTAATTCTAATGCTCCACCAAAAAGCCCAACCATCACAAGTTTGCCTCGTTTTCTCAACATGTTAATTGAGAGTGGCGCAGTACGATTGTTGTTTACAAAGTCTATCACCGCTTCAGCTCCCAGTGAGTTGGTGAGATTCTTGATATCTTGTACGGGATCCATCTTGGATGAATTTACGACTTCATGAGCACCAAGTTTTTTTGCTTCAGATAATCTCTTGTCGTCTACGTCTACTACTATGATTCTGGAATTAGTTATTGCTCTGGCCAATTGAACGGACATAAGACCCAAACCACCAGCTCCTATAATTACAATTGATTCACCTGGAGCTACCTTTGCTTTTTTAACCGCGTTATAGGCTGTAAGCCCAGAACATGCCAATGACGCAGATGCATTTACATCCATATCATCAATTTTCACAAGATATCTGAAGTTGGGAACAAGGACAAGCTCGGAATATCCACCGTCCCTGTATATTCCTATTGTTCTAGGAGTGTCACAAAGATTTTCTTGGCCTACTCTGCATGCAGGACATGAACCCTCGCCTATCCAGGGGTATACTACAACCATGTCTCCCACGTTAAAACCGGTAACTGATTCTCCAATTGCTTCAATTCTGCCAGATATTTCATGGCCTGGCGTAATCGGAAATTTTACTCCTCTGTCTTCAACTTTTAAAAAAGTACCTGCAGCTCCTTCATATCCTCCTTCCCACAAATGAATGTCACTATGACATACACCTGATGCTTCAATTCTAACCAAAACTTGGGTATCCCTTGGTTTTGGATCTGGTAGGTCAACAATAGAAAGTTTCTCTTTAATCTTGATGATTTGAGCAGATTTCATTTCATTAATGCAATAATCGTCAAGGTATTAAAAGAATTCATTTATTTGATTATCATGAGAAAGTTAACAAGATACATTCATCCATTTGAATTAGAATGGGACATTGGAATTCAAATAGAAAGTAGATGACAGATTTATTTTAAAGTATTTCCAATAATCTCTGGGTGCTAATGAGGTTAAGGAAGAGCCGTCTGAATTATTGATGAAGAAGGTTATGAGTGCCGAAGCATCCATTTTTAGACTGGTTCATACTTTAATGCATACAGAATGGGAGGGCTGGACATTAACGCAAAAAAGTTTGAATTTACTGACAGGGACAACTTAATTATTCAAACTTAAAATAGTAACAACGGGTACTGGTAAAACCAAATTTGTTATATATACCATCAAACAATTGAAGTTATGATTCGTGGACGAATCTTTCTAATGATGGTAACAGGCACAGTTTGTTTACTGACATTATTTGCATCTAGTACGACTTTCGGAACAGTTTCTACACAAGAAGAGTTAGAATGTAACCCAGAAATGAAACAGACTTGTAATGATGAGTCGAACGGGAATTCGTCCGCAACAAATGAAGCGTCCGGCACTGCTCAAGCAGAAACATCTGCTTCGGATGTAATCAAACCAGAGTCGACAACGACTCCTACTAAAATATACAACATATTTGTTGGTATCGGGTATCCATCATGGTATACCAATTATGATCTGAATGACCCGAAACCTGAATTATATAGTATGGAAAACGAAATTGTTATGGTCGCATATGTTCAAGGTAAAAAAGTTCAAATGGTTGATAAGGCTTTTCCTTTTCGTCCTAATAACATCGGCAACGTCAATGGTGGAGGGCATGTGGCAGTTGACGTTCCTCAAACAACCCCTCTTTCTATCATGGTATTTGCCTATGAAGCAGATGGGTGCCCTCACTATCAATTCCCAGACGATATTCATGACAAGGTTGTTAAGGACTTTAAGCCTTTGACGGCGTTTGGCAAGTTGGATCCACTCCATCCGCTAAGGTATACAAATTTGCAGAAAATAGCGAATGATTTGAACGGCAAAATTAACTCCTTATGTGGTGAAGGACAGGATGAACACGAAGTTTTGAACCCTATTAACATAGTATTTCAACCGATTCATACTTCCGAAAAGCACGGCAAGCAGCCATGGGGTGCGGGGCACTTCATTATTCATAATGTAAATGAAAAAGGACGTGCAGACTTCGCAGCCCATCTTTGTATCTATCCGACTCCCGGACAACAAATTTTTGAGGAAACCTGTCTCGTATATAATGGAGAATCATATCGAGGAGATCAGAAACAACCTAGGTGAAGTGGGTTATCCATAGGGTATGCCATATAATTCATAATCAAGTTTGTCAGATTTGATCCCATAAACATCCACATACATGACGGTTATGAGTACCGAGGCATCCATTCCTTATGACAACTGGAACCTGATTTAATCCTGAGGCCACTGGAAATTCAAGTTATCAGAAAGACCAAAGTAAAAAACTGTCTGTCGATTAATTTAGAGCATACAGTTGGAAATTTTATCCTTTAATATCTGACAATAATATGAATTATATCCTATTCAAAAATTCAGATTTAATGTACTACAGAAAAGTATGTTCTTTTTTTAGTACTGGTTCTTCCCCAATCTACTTATATTTTGTTTAGTATCATTTCACGATAACAAATGTTGAACACGAAAAGCGTGTTAATGCTTGTAGTATTGTCTGCAGGAATGTTGACAGTGCTAACAGGGACAGGAGTATCGCAGGTAGCACCAGCATTTGCTGATAAGGATGAGTGCGAAGACAATGATGACAACAACTGTAACGTGACGAACCACAAAATAATACAGGAAAATAACTGTAAGGCAGTAAATGAATTTGAAAAAATAGGCTCCATGAATAATCCCACGAACAACAATCAGTTTATCTGCAGCAATGTGCTTGTATCTCCGGCTAACGGCGATGACAATGTATTCGGAGATAGTGCATTAATACCTAATACTCCATAGTAACAGAAATTAATGGGTAACGAAGTATCGTTATCTACGATATCTTTTTTGTTTTCAATGATAAGCCAAATAAATCGCGCATGAGTTTTTTAGTTTTATTATTTTACCGCTTTCAATCGGTACTTTCGTCTTCCCATTTTTGAAATAGGATACTAGCATTAAGTAACATGTGCTGTTTATTTCATAAAATCATAAATTATTTTGACAAAGCAACACTGGAAATTGTGCCACTTGCATCCATGCCATCAGGTTGGCCCAAAAAGTCTATCGAACTAATAAAGCGATCACGCATCTCAGAGTTATCCGGAGTGTCAAAGTGCTCTGGAATTGACAGAAATTCAATCATATAACCATTTTTTCCTACAAACGTTAACCAATACTGTACCTCACCACTTATTGGATCAATTTCATCCTTTTGTGAAAATGTAATGTGGAATGAACCTGTCTTATGGCCATCTATCTCAAGAATAGTCGGCGGTTGTATTGTTTTGTATTCAAATTTTAGATCGTCGGTTATGCGATGTTTGTAGAAATCAGAGAATGCAAAATCAAAGTCAGTAGAACCAAAGTCTTCGAGTAAATTGTCATAGAAATGAATTCCTATTTTGCCATTTCCTATTTCATTATCAGATACCTCTATCTCGGTTCCATCTTCAAACTCATTTGATTTTTCCTCTATTGTCCAATTTGAAGGATATTGGAATGCAATTTGATACTTTTCGCTAAGATAGTTTGTATATTGCAATGCAGAGGACACATTAGCATTAGATATGCAGAAGGTAAAGGACAAAAAGAAGGTCACAATAACAAATTTCGTCTTTGGTATTAATTTTGATGTGATTAAATATTCACTCCCTTTAACTCCACATTTATTTGATGAGCGTCATAAGATTTAACGATTCAAGAAATCCCGATGCCGAAAAAATATTAATTTTAAAAATTAACTAAAATGCAGACAAATGGCACATTCCAGCGGGTTATATTTTAAAGATGATTATTATGCCTTAACGTCTTCTCACGCGATTATTTTAATTATAAATGATTTTACCACGAAAATAATTTATGAGTAAGGATGTAATACAAATGCGTTGGTAAGTTGAATCAAAAATCCATTTCCATGCTAATAAATCCCATATCATTGGTATATGGTATTCTAAGCTGTACTATAGCAACCAGTTTGATATTTGTGATACTATCAGTTGGTGACATTATCCACTACGTTCAATACGCATATGCTGCGGTCAATCATACAAACTTCACCTCTACTATCTCTGAAATGATTCAAAAGGGTAACGATTTTCTTAACACATCAGAATATACCAAGGCCATGACCAATTATGAGCAGGTCTTAAAACTTGATTACCGGTCTGTCGAAGCATTAAATGGGAAGGGAATGGTACTCAACAGTTTAGGTAAATATTCAGAAGCAATTTCCTGGTTTGATATGGCATTGAAGATTGACCCTACTTTTGTACAATCTCTAAATAACAAAGGGATAGCGTTATCTAATCTTGGAAAATATCAAGAAGCAATTTCCTGGTTTGATATGGCATTAAAGATTGACCCTAATTTTGTAGATGCTTTATACAATAAGGCTGACGCACTAGGGGAGCTTGGTAGTTATGATGAGGCATTTACCTGGACAGAAAAGGCACTGGCAATTGACACGGCCAAGCAAAATACCTCAATCTCCTCAAATACATTGCTTCCAAATCAATAGATTCTGATATGATTTTTTTCATTTGCATTGAGAGCCTGTCCAATTTTCTTTTGAGAATTCGGATATGTCACAAAATTCAGTCAAAATCCTTGCCATTTTGTTCTCCATGATTTTTGCATTTACGTTCACGCCATCACAATAAACAACTCCAATTTCCCTGCCGTATCTATCGCCTCTTCGCTGACCACTATCAACATCCAGCTGTCCCTTTTTACCAAGGCAAAGTGATTCAACAAAATTTTTTGCCTTATCATATCCGGGCTGACCTCTTTCAGGAGTATCGACAATGGCTAATCTTATCCTAGTTCCATTAATGTCCAGTGTGTCTCCATCTACTACCTTTGTTACGGTTCCTTCCAACTCTATATCATCACTCGTATTTGCGTTCTGATTTTGAGCAACAATTTCTTGAATCCTGTAATATTCTTTATTTTCGCTTTGATTGATTTTTGATGCTGAATAAACTTTTCCGATCAATATTGTATTTCCCGACATCACAGATTGGCTAACAAGAAAGACAATTGCAATACCAAGAATAAGGTAGGAAGAACTTTTGTATATCCACATGAAATACAATTCAATAATATAGAGCATTAATTTACTTTACTAGACTTTAGATCTCTATTTGTTTCCCAATGGTGATCTGTTTTTACTATTATGAAGTGCTATTATAAACTACTTAAACACGAGTTTACTTAAATTTGAAAGAGATCAAAAACTAATTACTATGGGATCTTGTCTTGTCTGGTTATCTCGTCAAGGAATAAGACTCAGTGAAATTAAATCTGGCCAGGATCTATTCTCAAGAATTAAGGGATTGTGACCATTCATATTCACTTTTTTCGAGACTCGTTTTGAAAGATACATACCTATCGAACTCATTAGGTTCCATAACCTGGAGTTTGGATTTGAAATGAAAGAGTCTATGGCCCATCTCACTATCGAGTGAAATTTGGGATTTGTTTCGTTTATTGAATTCAAAATAGTTTGACGTGAAGAAGAGATGATATAATGCGCATGCTCATGCATTTCTTTCCTAGTTGCGTAATCCAATTTGCCGACCTTGAATTTACCTTTTTTCAAACTATCTAAAACCGCATCAATATTCTTTTCAGATTCAACGGTGTTAATACTCCTCCCAATTGTTGATTTTACATGCGAGTCGCTACCAACTATTGATTTCATGTTGTTTTCCTTGGTAAAGCGCTCTGCCAGCAGATTCGAAAAAATGTCGACGTTGTTGCTATTAAACGACTCGATCAAATCACATTTGCTTGCCTGTTCTCTTATTCCATTTGAAACTGCGAATGGATGTGCGGCACATGATATAGCATTCTGTCTTTTAATCTCATCTAGTGTTTCATCTAGAGTCATTCCTGGTTTTATTTCATCGTGTAATCCGTATGCCAATACATGGCCTTTGTTATTGATTGTTATTTCCTCCGCGGGATAAACTTCTATGTTCTTGTATTTTACATGATTTTGCTTGAATTCCAGAATTTGAGAGTACCCATCAATCGTATTGTGGTTTGTAACAAATATCACATCAACTTTCTGAAGATGTGCGTTCTCCATTTGTTCTTCTATAGTGACCCCACAGTCAAATGGTATTCTTGAAAGATAGTTATTATGATTTGAAAAAACGTTATGACAGTGAGTTTCGACCTTCAGGACTTGTGACATAGCTTTGCCGATACAATCCACACTATCTTTACCTAATATATACTATCTTTGCTCGAGCATAATATCAATATTTTCCGTTTATCTGATATATTTCATCATACTTCTTCAATGACTCAATTATTCTAGCATCCGCCACAAATTATTGGATTTCAGGCGGGTTATCTAATTTCTATAACCTCTCCTACTATCTGATTCATTGCAGCTTCGGCAATGTCAAATGAATATTCAGCAGTCCTTCTAATATGCTCCAAGATAAGCTTTACATAAATGTTATTGTAATTCTTTGGATTCTTCTCCTTGTCGATTGAAGCTATTATGTCGTCTTCTATTGATTTGACGGTTTCTGATTTATCTACAATGCTGTCAGCGAGGTAATAGTCCTTTCTAAGGAATGCTTCAATTGCATCGCTTAATAATTGCAGGGATAGCTCACTCATTTTTAGAATTCGTTTACGCAAGTCGTCTGGAATCGACCCAATTTGAGAACTCTTTATTGCAATTTCAGAAGCATGGTCTGCAATTCGCTCCAGACTCCTTACTGCCGCACTATAACTAAGACAATCAGCAGGACTACGAAGTCCAATTGCTTTTAAGGTACTTTCATTCTGCGAGGCGATGACAAGGTTGCGGAGAACATAAAGACTGAATCTATCTACTTCGTCGTCAGACTTTATTACTGATTTGTACAATTCTTGGCTATCTCCAGATAGGGTAGAAATTGCATCTCTATGCATAGACGAACCAATTAAAAACATCCTTCTAACTGCTGTATTTATTGACAACTCTGGAAGACTTAACAGTACTTGAATGGTTACCGTATCAGATGAGTCTGCAATAATTTCAGTTCCAATAAGATTTCTACGAACGACTTCTCTAATTGCGTCTCGTTGTGAAGGATGAATGCCTCCTGCCTTTGATTTCAAATGCATGATATTAAAGCCTCTTAGATACATGGAAACAACTGTACGCTTCAAAGTTGGTCCGCTCTTATCACTAGTTACAAACGATGTTGCTTCAAAGGTGCTTGGTCCTCGGATAACATTTGGAATTATAGATAATGAATTGTTGGCTTCCCTTAGAATAGTTACAGGATCTCCTGCCTTTAGTTTTAATTCATTTACCCATTTTTTTGGAAGTGATAGAACGTACGTAGATCTACCTGTATACTGAATCTTCCTTACTTCATTATTTTCAAACGTTTGCAATATAGATAATTAGATGTCAGTATGATATGGGTTTTATGACTATAGATACGTATTTACTATATAGATATATATACTCTATATAGTTGGCTAACGTCTTGGGCTGGGGTCACCTGTCACGACGTAATATACACAATCTCCAATGTAGCAGGCATGATCCGAGATTCTTTCGAGATAGCGGAGTATTAATAACGCTGAAATGTAGCATTTAAGCTCAAAATTTCTCTTCTTTGTTTGCGTCAGCGCTTTTTTCAAGTAATTACGAAATATTGAATCCACACTATCATCCATCATGTATAATTTCTGCGATGCGTTTTTGTCAAGTTTTTCCAGCGATTTAACACTTAATCGAATCATTTCCTTGACAGTTTTTGCCATCATCGTAACTTCTGACTTGTCGCAGTTAGGAATAGGGCCTATTGTCTCTAATACTTCTGCTATATCGTATGCATATCTGCCAAATCTGGAAAAACCATACGCGACATCCATGAAAGATTGAATAAATCTGAGATCTTTGGCAACTGGCTGATACCTCGCTATCAATTCTGTGGCAAAGTCAGTTACCTCTATTTGTAGAAATCTAAGTTTCTCGGACCCTTCGAAAATCTGGGATCGTAACATGATTCCTTTTTCATATGATTCTAAAGCCGAGTTGACCAGATCCTCTGAGAGATGACCCATGTCCATAATGAGGTTAGTAATTCGTTGTAAACCAATGTCTAATAGTCGAGTCAACTTGGCAAAACTATGTTCTATCCAAACTTGCCAGAAATGTAGCGCTCTGTGAGTTCCTTTTCAGGTTTCATAAAGATTTGATTAGTTGATCCATATTCTATTAAATCACCAAGGTACATAAAGGCAGTAAAGTCTGATACCCTGGCTGCCTGTTGCATATTGTGGGTTACAATAATTATGGTGACGCTATCTCTTAGAGTTCGGACTAGCTCTTCTATTTTAGATGAGCCAATAGGATCTAATGATGATGTTGGTTCATCCATTAGTAACACTTCAGGCTGCATCGCAAGTGCTCTTGCAATGCAAAGTCTTTGTTGCTGGCCACCAGAAAGACTCATTCCTGGTTTCTCAAGCTCATTTTTTACTTCTTCCCACAAAGCGGCGTTTTTTAGACTTTCTTCAACAATTTCTTTGATGATGGTTTTATTTTTCATACCATTTAGTCTTAGACCTGCAGCAACATTATCATAGATACTCATTGTAGGAAATGGATTGGGTTTTTGAAAAACCATTCCAATACGTCTTCTAATAATTACAGGGTCAATTGATTTATCATAAATATCAACTCCGTCTACTATGACTTTACCATCTGCGTGAGCACCAGGAGTCATTTCATGCATTCGATTCAAACATCGTAAAAGAGTTGTCTTGCCACACCCTGAGGGCCCGATAAATGCAGTAACAGACTTTTCTTTGACGTCCAGATGAATATCCTTTATCGCTCGTTTGGCCCCATACCATCCATTGACCTTTTCTATCCTTACTTTGTATTTTTGGGTAGCTCCTTGTATTGTTGGTAATTTAGTCTCACTAGGCCCTTCTACTAGTTCGTCTTCTGCTTCAATGGGATTTTCTATGGCCAATCAGAAATTATTCTAACGAAAATTAATAATTATGTATTATCTATATAGTAAATATAGACACACTGATCAATAAGCGGCCTTAAACGACTTTCTTTGGGCCAAAAACCGTAATCCCACACTCAGAGCCAATATCATCAATATCAGTATTAGAGCGGATCCCCATCCAAAAGAGTGTGCTGATTCGTATGGCTGACTGGCTAATCTCCAAATTCTTAGAGGTAGGGCATCTACAGGGCCGGTTATTCCAGTAAAGAAGAGACTTGTACCCAATATTGTCATTATAAGCGGAGCTGTTTCACCGGCTATTCTAGAAATGGCTATCACTATACCGGTAAGTATTCCATTTTTGGCGCTGGGCAGAACTATTGATAATGTTACCTTTTCCTTTGAAATTCCCAGCGAATGACCTGCTTCCCGCAAAGAGTACGGCACTATTTTTAGTGTTTCTTCTGTGACTCTGACTACAATTGGAATCATTATTATCGAAAGTGATATAGCACCTGCAAGGACTGAAAATGATCCTATAGACAGGACAATGATTACATATCCTACAATTCCAATTACTATTGATGGAAGACCTGTGAGAACATCATTGAAGAATCTGACCAAATTAGGAAAAATGCCTTCTTTTGCAAATTCTGACAAGTAGATACCTGCGAACACACCTACGGGCGTTGCTATTAGGGATGCAAGTCCTACAACTATGATGGTCCCCTGTATTGCAGGACCTATTCCACCTCTTCCCGAACCAATAGATCCTTGAGGCTGGGTTAGAAATTCAAAACTTATTGCGCTGGCTCCATTTTTGATAACCTCTAATAATATGCTACCCAGAGGTACTATTGCAGCAAGGACACAAGCGATAGTAAAAATAGTAACAAGTTTATTCACAAAAAGTCGCTTTTTGTGTTTCTTGTTTACAGTTTCTTGGAGAATTTTACTATAATTTTTACTTTGATTGGCGTCATCGGTCATTGTGATTTAGCTCCGGATGGTATCTTGATTTTCTTCTTTACCAAAAGACGTGCAACAACGTTTATTCCCATTGTAAGGACCAACAGAATTGCCCCTAAAGCAATTAGGGCTGATAGATGTATATCTGATGATGCTTCATTGAATTCATTTGCTATTAGACTTGAAAGTGTCTGACCTTGCGAGAAAAAGGAAGTGGGAATTGCACCGGGTCCTATTACGTTACCAATGACCATGGTTACAAGTATAGTTTCTCCAACAGCTCTACCAAGGCCTAACATAGATGCACCCACGAGTCCTGATTTAACGTAAGGGAATACTGCTATTCTAACAGTTTCCCATCGAGTTGCCCCGAGACTGTACGCAGCTTCTCTTTGCGAATCTGGAACCACCCTCATAACCTCTCTACAGATAGATGATATTATAGGAATAATCATTATAGCCAAAACTATACCTGCCATAAAGATATCAAGTCCAAATGGGGTCTTTGCAAAAAAAGGAAGAGAACCATGAAACGTGTCATATAGTGGTTTTTCTATTAAATCTCGCACCCAAAACCTAAAAACAAACAAAGCCCAAAGACCATAAATTATGCTTGGAACAGCGGCAAGAAGTTCTGTTACAAAAGACAGAGGGGTGCCGATACGAGGAGGCGCGATTTCTGATATAAAAATTGCAATCGCTAAACTTATCGGAACTCCTATGGCCATTGCTATCGCAGAGCTCAGCAGAGTACCAATTATGAATGGAAAGGCGCCAAAGGCTTCTCGACCTTCCACTGCGTTCCAGTTTGATTGCAGGACAAATTGAATGCCTTCTTTGGCAAATATGTCTATTGAACCTCGGGTAACAGAAAAGGCTACAAGTCCTACCATGAGTAACGTATATGCGGCAGCACCTATGACAAGGACTGAAAATAATTTATCATGTCTTTTGTTTCTTGATACAAAGAGCGACGAGATATATCGGCTGTTTTTTGTACCCAATCCAGTCATATTAGAGCCACCTGATTACCTGACAAGGGGTTATTTTGTATCACTATCATTACCGTTATTATTGATATTGTTAATTTTAGTACCTGGAGTATATTAGAAAAAATATAGGAAAATGTAATAAAAAATGGGGTCATGTGGTATGTCATTTGTAATCCCTTTCGCCACTTCAGGATATTGGCTGACCCTTGAAGGTTAGGGATTTCAACGTATCTTGATCGAGTTTGACTACGCCGTCTGGAAGCGGGACATAGTTTAAGCCTTGAGCAGTTTTCTGGCCATCAGTTATTGCCCAGGATATGAAGTCAACTACTGCCTTTGCTTTTGCCTGATCCAGATTTGGGTCTGTGCTCAATTCCTTGTACAGAAGTAGGTACGAAAAACTGGCTATAGGATACGAATCAGCACCTGGTGCATTTACGAGAGAAACATTTGTCCAGACACCATCACCGTTTGGCAGCGATGATACATAAGTCTGAACAGCTGCCATTGTAGAGGCTAGGGATGCTTCAACAAAAGCACCCTGCTTGTTTTGGATAAATGCAAACGGTGTGTTTGTAGTCAGAGCGTAACTTAATTCAATGTAGCCTATTGTGTTGGGTGTTCCCTTTATCGCATTTGCTACACCTTCATTTCCTGGCGCACCAATGCCAACTGGCCATTCAACTGACTTGCCTTTTCCTAATTGCTCTTTCCATGCAGGACTTGCACTTGATAAGTAGTCAGTCCAAACAAATGTTGTACCTGAACCATCTGATCTATGAACTACAACTATATCATCGCCGGGTAATGTTTTGTCTTTGTTCAAAGACTGAATCTTGGGATCATTCCATTTTGTAATCTTGCCCAAGAAAATGTCTGCTAGTACTTCACCAGATAATTTTAGTCCCTTATCAGGGATGCTTGGTATATTGTATGCTGCGACAACAGAACCAATGGTTTCTGGGATGTGAACGGCTCCTGATGCTTTCTGACTCTCGTTTTGTGTCAGTGGCGCATCGGTTGCTCCAAAATCAACTGTTTTTTCTGTAAATTGCTTTACTCCACCACCACTTCCAATCGGCTGATAATTAATATTTACTTCTGGATGTACCTTTTGATAGTCAACTCGCCACGTATCAATCAGTGGAAATGGAAAGGTTGCTCCAGCTCCATTAATTGTAATTGTATTTTGCGCATATATAGCTCCTGACAGTATCGTAAACGCTGATAGTAGTATAGCTGCACTTATTCCTATGAGTATTTTGCTCATTTGCATAGTTTTTTATGAATAAAGTTAGTTGATAATTATTTACCATGTTTTTACCGTAGTCAATATACAACTATATTCATCAACGTAATCTATATACCTGATACGGAAATACTTTTTTCAGTACTCCTCCAATCCATCCGGGAAGTGACCATGCTTGGCTATGAATAAGGGTTTGTGATAAAATCACTATTAGTGATACTATATGATCTACATAAAAGCACAGGGAAATAATTAACAAGTCCGAATTGATTTATTGATACATGTATACGGTAATTTTAGCAAAGGAATATAATTATAAAAATCGATTGTTTGTCCTTTGCGAAAAGTGTTATTGGACTGCAACCATTTTAAGGGAAGTAGAGACTTGTGGATGTCCTGTTTGTAATAGCGATGAAATTGCATTGATACCCTTAGGATATGACGAAATGTATGAGTATTCCTTAGACCCCAAACAAGGACTAGAAATAAAATTTTCTATAATGAGGCGATAAATAAGCAGGTTTGGCGTATTGTTTGTCAATACACTAATCATCTTGCGGGTCCTTAGAATCCCCATACCGGATGACTTTTGATTTCTTAAGTTTAAAGGAATGATAAAAGATAATTTTAACAGTATATAAAAAGTGATATTGCGGTCAGAATTAGTTAGAATCCTAATCAATAAAAGTTCGACTTCGTTTATTGAAGGTAATTTGATGATACCTGATAATCCAATAGGCCTCGTTGTTTTTGCTCATGGGAGCGGAAGTGGTAAAAATAGTACTAGAAATCAACTAGTAGCAAAAAAATTAAACGACAGCAATATTGCAACAATGTTAATCGATCTTTTATCCGAAGAAGAACAGGAGTTTGATTCGCAAATAGAGAAGGTGACTTCCAAGATACCAGGTATGGTATTGAATAAATATAATATTTCCTTACTTACAAGGCGACTATCAATAGCAACAGATTGGGTATCCACCAATCCTTATACAGAGAAACTACAACTAGGTTATTTTGCTTCAAGTACAGGCGGCGCTGCTGCGCTGATAGCGACATGTGAATACAAAATTAAGTCACTTGTAATACGCAGTGGACGAACAGATCTGGTAGAAAATAAATTTTTAGAACAGATAGTATCGCCCTGTTTATTTATTGCTGGCAGCATGGAAAAATCTGTTATTAAGATTAGTGAGGAGACGATAAAAAAGATGAGAAATTCCGATGAAACAAAACTGAGTATTATTGAAGGTGCATCTCATCTTTTTGAAGAGGAAGGAGCCATGCAGACAGGCGCCGAATTAGCCACTCGATGGCTAACTAGACATTTTATTCCGGGTTGAAACTAAGTACAGACAATTAAATAAAAACTACAAATTCAATTAAGCTGAAATTTTAATATAAAATTTGGATAACATCATGTTTAATACCTAATTAGTATCAACGATGTTGTCTGGTATTGATATTAGACAAGATATTTGGTAAAATCCAATTAAAAATAAAGAACAGGGAGTCAGCGGGTAACATTTTAGCACATACGTTAAAGGGTGTTTTGAAAAATGAAGCGCGACATGAAATCACGATAATTGGGTTGCCTCGTGGCGGTTTAATAATTGCAGAGATCATTGCAACAAAACTAAGTTGCAATCTGGACATGATGATCTCTAAACGACTGCGGGCACCTTACAATGAAGAACTGGCTATTGGAGCTGTTGCTGAAGACGGTACCCTGTATTTGAATAAATCTTTAATTGATGAATTGAAAATATCTGATAAATACATTAACAATGAAGCATCATATCAGTTAAAAGAAATTAAGCGTCTAGCTGACGAGTACTATCATGTGAATTCATTCCTGGATGGAAGTCATAACAAGATTAATGATAAAACTATTGTTATAGTAGATGATGGAGCGGCAACGGGTTCAACGATATTGGCTACGGTAACAAGTTTAAAAAATAAATACCAACCTAAATCCATCATAGTTGCAGTTGCTGTTTCACCCAAGAGTACTGTGGATCTGTTGAAGAAAGAGGGCCTAAACCACCTGGAGGTTATTACAAGCCCTGCAGATAGTAATTTCGGATCAATTGAGCAGTTTTACCAGAGATTTGATCAAGTTAATGATAACCAAATCTTGGACATCATTCAAAGTTTGAAAAAATAAGAGTTTTATTTATTCATTAAATAGAAAGAAAATATGAGTATCAAATTTCTTTTATCGTTTCTATAACTGATTTATCCCAAAAATAAAATTCAATAAAAGAATATTGGATATTGGTTACTAGCAAGAGTATTATCATGGTAAATTGATTTGAATTGATTTACACTCAATTAATTCTACCTATCTGGGAAGCTGAACACATTGTATATATTACTTAATTATACTAGATATATTCTTGAACCTATTAGTTTCTCCAAAAAGCCTTAAAGAGCAACTCGGCAAGTCAAAAAATGACAATATTATTATTGATACCCGATCCTTTTCGGAATACAAAAAAGGACACATTCCGGGAGCTTTAAACGTTGACCTTTTTCAGTACCATTGGTTTGATACATCTAAAAAAGGCGTCAAGGAGTTCAATAGACAGTCAAGAATGTTGTTATCACATTTAGGAATACAAAGTAATAGTCATGTAATATTTTATGACAACGTGTCTGGTATCTTAGCATCCAGAGGAGTTTGGCTGTTGCATTACTTTTCGCACGATAAAGTAGGCATATTGGATGGGGGATTTGAAAAATGGAAAAAAATGGGATATGATATTGAATCAAAAAGTAATCCCTTAAAATATTCTAAATTCAAAGGCAGAATTAATTCCAAAGTATTGGCGACTGCTAAGGAGATAAAGCGAGCATTGAACAAGAAAAATGTGTCAATAGTGGACGCTAGGTCAACTAAAGAGTATGATGGTTCTGATGTTAGGGCAGTAAGGCGTGGTCATATCCCTTCAGCAATAAATATTGATTGGGAAAGCAATATAGAAAATGGAGTATTCAAGAGCGATGACAAAATAAGACGAATTTATTCAAATGTTCCTAAAAAATCGCAGGTAATCATATATTGTCAAGGAGGATATAGAGCTGCAAACTCTTTTTTGGCATTGAAACTTTTGGGATATGAGAACGTAAAAATGTACCTCGGTTCATGGGGCGAATGGGGTAATGATCTAGATCTTCCTGTCGCAAATTGAGACCAATACTTTCTTTTGGTATACTAACGGTTTTGCATCAAGATGCTTAACTTTAATACTTTAAATACAAATTATTTTTTGTGTTAAGTCTTCACGTTATTCAGGCTGAATTTGGAGATTGCTTCATATTGGAGCTCAAGTCAGAAAATCAATCAACATCAATACTAATAGACGGCGGTCCCTCTCAGACTTTTCAAAATCACTTGAAACCAACTCTTCAGAAATTAGACTTAAATGGTAACATAGACTTAATCGTGTTAAGTCATATAGATAATGATCATATTATTGGAATAATCGATCTTTTGAATGAGATTAAACACCAAAGAGAGAAAGGGATAAAGGAATCGGTAAATATAAGTAGAATTTGGCACAATTCATTTAAGAATTTATTTCAACTAAAAGAAGAGCCACAAAATATAATTTCTTCTTTTTTTCAGACTCAGGATCTCATAAAAATGAAAAACATCTCAGAGTCAATTATCATGAAAGGATTTCAACAAGGTACGGATCTAACTGATTTGGCAAAATCACTTAAAATTCCTATTAACCAAGGTTTAGGCAAGACAATATTTGTAGAAGACAAAGTAACATCTACTCGATTAAAAAACATCAATTTACACATATTTGGTCCTACAAAAAAGAATCTTGAAAAACTACAAATTGAATGGAATGATTGGTTTACAAAAAAACAACAAGCTATAAAAAGTGAATTAGGGCTAATTCAAATTTTAGATAACAGTGTTCCCAATTTAGCTAGTATAATGTTTTTGGTAGAGATAAAGAATAAAAAAATCCTCTTTACTGGTGACGGTCTCGGACGGGATGTACTTCGCTTATTATCAAAAAATAAAATGTTAGATAAAAATGGCAAATTTTATGTTGATGTCCTAAAAGTACCACACCATGGAAGCGAGAGGAATACGTCATTAGAATTTTTCAATACCGTTATTGCAGAATACTATGTAATATCAGCTAATGGACGAGACGATAATCCATCTCTGAATACGCTTAAGTGGATTATTGAAAGTGGAAAAACTGGGAAAAGTCCAAAGAAAATTATTTTGACAAATATGACTCCAAACGCCAAAAAGATATTAGAAGAGTACAATCAGACTGATTTCAATTATAAAAGCATCATTTTAGAAAAAAATGCTGATTTTTTGACAATCAATTTGTGACTAGTACAACAGTTGCATACAGTTACAAAGTAATTAATTGATGTTTAGAAAATAAAAATTTCCGAAAAAGATTTAGTAATACATAAATCATAAAAAGAAGAAAAATAATTGTGTTTTTCAAAGACAATCTTGACATTGTCCATAGGAGTAGCTGTATGATAAACTCGAGTAATCCTGCCTGTTTTATCATTCCCGAATATATGAATAAGAAAATAGTAGAAAAGGGAACAAAGAAACAGAAGGAAAAGGCGTGGAAAAATCTTGTTTTAACCGAACAATTGAGGGGTAGAAGATCTGTAACTGGATTGATGTCATCGATGTTTTCCGTCTCAAATAAACTTGACCGTACTATTTTTGATGCCAAGAATTCGGAGAATCTACCTGGGACATTAGTAAGAGGTGAGGATGGTAAAGTAACAGGAGGTAAGACCGTTGCCGAGGCATATGATTATTCTGGTTCAACCTACAATTTTTTCAAAGATATCTTCAACCGTAATTCCATAGATACAAGGGGTATGAAACTAGACTCTACGGTGCACTATGGGGAGGATTATAACAATGCTTTTTGGAATGGTACCCAAATGGTGTATGGTGACGGGGACGGCGATATTTTTCAACGATTCACAAAAAGCATAGACGTTATAGGCCATGAGCTTACTCACGGAGTAACACAGTATGAAGCAGCACTTGAATACCAAGGTCAAACGGGGGCGTTAAATGAGAGTTTTTCAGACGTCTTTGGTTCTCTGGTAAAGCAATATTCTCGCAAACAAAAAGCCGATAAAGCCGATTGGTTAATTGGTGATGGTCTCTTTAGTAAAAAAGTCAAGGGAGTTGCATTGCGTTCAATGAAAGAGCCTGGAAGCGCATACAATGATCCAACCATTGGTAAGGATCCCCAGCCTGGACACATGAAGAATTATGTAAATACAACAAGTGATAATGGTGGTGTGCATATTAACTCTGGAATTCCAAATCGTGCTTTTTGTCTTACGGCTATAGAGCTTGGCGGTTATGCTTGGGAAAAGGCAGGTAAAATATGGTATATCACACTGACCGAGCGGTTAAGGGAACGTTCTGACTTTCAAAGTGCAGCTAACTTGACAGTAGATGTTGCAACAAGCCTCTATGGCGATAATAGCCCTGAAGAGACAATAGTGAAAAAAGCATGGTACTCGGTAGGTATCAAAACAAGATCTAAAAAAAATAACTAATATCAAAATTGGTATTGATGCAGGTGAGAACGAAAATAGAACGTAGCTGAGGATTGTCCGAACTATCCACATCTACTAAGATGTAAATCAAGAAATTGCCTTTAGCACCAAGGGAGATAAAAATAATTGAAGAGCTAAATATGTTACTTTTTTTACTAATTACCAAAAATGCAGCCGATTATTATAGTTCCAGAATTTGTATTAAATATCGAAAAAGGACATTGAAGTGTGACCGCTTTCGTATTCCAGAAAATATGAGGACTAAGTAACCAGATCTCTATAATAACACTCAGACAACTGAATGTTGCCCAATTTGTTAGAAAATTATATTCAGTTATATGTCTGAAATTGACAAATCAGAATATATTACTACATAACTTCGAGATGATATTCTACTTCTACACGAAATTTTTTCGAATTTTTGATATTTTCTTCCGTTACGTCATTATAATTTCTTATTTTATCAAACTCTAATTTTTGGCCAATAAATTGTAATTCATGTATTCCACGACTTAGTGGTTTCAAAAATAACCAATATCCATCTGAAATGGCCTCTGTTTTAACACGTATTGCTTCATTTTTTTTATCCGGTATGTCAATTGGGAATAATCGTGAATGGACTCTATATGCGAAAAGATTCAAAATTTCATGTCCATCCAGCTTTACTGATAAAAACTGCGTGTGGTCGATATCTGCCTTTGAGTAAGCGTCAAGTTCCGACATTGTTTTCAAATGCGGGTCGGTATGAAATGAAATAATGTCTGTAATAATCGGGAAAAAAATTGAAGTGTCTCTTGGTATTGTACAACTCCTTTCAGCTTTTCCACCGAAGGTACCTGCAAGGAACCATACTGAATCATGAACTTGTCCCTCTTTTGAGTATTGGCCGGAGGGGTCGGTTACTGGACTTGATTCAAAAGGAAATGAATAACACCATTGCCACCAGAGTTCTACCCATGTTTCCCATGATTTTCCAAAAGGATTCTCGTCCCTTCTATATAGTCGCTGTGAGGATACATTCTTTAGATACTTTTGTCTCTCATTAATTGCAGTTGCTACAAAGTTTTTTACATCCTGTTCTGAATCAATGCCTTCTTGATTAATATCTGACATCTCATTTCCAAATTTCTTTATGATTTGCTTAAATTGAGAAGTAATATTGTGCTTCATTTCTGAGGCTCCAATACTGCCAATAAACCTTAATTCGTCATTTGCAGATTCATGAATTAGAGATCTTATTAGGGAATCTTTTGATGTTATCATGGCTGCATAATAAAGCCCTATAAGTAATAAATAACTAGAGATACTTGCAAAAGAGATACTAACGAGACCAAAAGGTGGGTAAGGAAGTAATGTTAGATTAGATACTTGATTAGATAGAAACAACAGGCATATCCCAATACCAGAAATTTGAATGAATTGTTTCAATGAATTATCTGTAATTTTTCTTGAAATTATCCAAAATGCAATGCCGAACACTATGGCACCGGTCACGCTAGTACTAACATCAAATAATGTGAGAAATCTAAGGAATGATACTGGAGTAAGTAAATGTGTTCCCATAAGTAAATCTGAAAACCAGAATTGGTAAAAATGAAATTTACTTATAAAATATATATTTGGAATAGACATAAGAAACCAAAACCTTATTCCTCCTATATTTGAAGAGTATGGTTTGAGAATCACAACTGAAGAGATCCATATCAGCCCGAATTCAAGGGTTGAGGTAATCAAATATGTGTTTTTCAGTTCCGGCTGATGAATAACGCTGTTATTAATCGACGGTATTAAAGGGTCCATGACTTGAAATACATTGAGGAAAGCAAAATAAGAAAAGAGAATAACCAAAATAGAATTAGCAACAATCGCCGTTGCCGAAAACGCAAAAACAAGGAGATGTCTGCTTTTACTAGCTTGATACCAAGATATGAAACGTATAAATAACAAAGATATAAAAAAAATTGAAATTGAAGATGATAATATGATAATATACTTAACAAGACTCGTGTAGTATGATTCTGAAACGATAATTTGGATAAGAACTGTTAGCAACATAGAAATAATAATTGATTGAATAATTACAGCTATTGACTTAATAATTCCACTGCTTATTTTAAAAAAAATAAAATCTATTTTTTTTGTTATTAATGATATTTTTAAATATAGGAACTGAATTAGGATTGACAATAATGTAATAATTGTAAATTCACCCACTATGGAATCCGATGTCCTGGTACTGATAGTGTAATTAGGGAGTTTAATAATTAGAACGTCTAGGCATAATACAAATATGGTGACTCCTGTCAGTATAAAGAATTTATTTCTGACAATAGTGGACATGGTTAGATTTTGATCCCTACCCCAATTATCAAAATATACGGTTTATGTTACTGGAATTTCATCGTTTCGCAATTAGATATAGTTTTGATTTAGCCGATTAACAGTTTTAGAAATGTTTTTAGAATTAACCAATATCAATCGTATGAATTCCGCTATGTGTACGGTTATAGGCAGTTTAGATCAATATTAATTACGCAAACGTGACTATTGTGGATACGATGATTCAAAACATACGTAATTATGTTGCATCTCTCGGCCTCAATTGGACTTGTAAAGAGTTTAATAGTTCCAAAATAATGTAATATTGGGTTGCAAATAGGAATTCTCATAGTATTATTTGCTGTTGCGTGGTACTTTGCATTTATGCTTGTGACTATCTATGCCAGTTCCGATGAAAATGTACGGTTCGAGGTTGGATCATCACCTTATAATATTACGGATAAGGAATGGGCTGCGAGATGGTGGCAATGGTACGTATCAGTCCCCTTAACTCATAGTCCTAATAATCCCAATTACCCAAACCATATTACTAACCAAACATGTTCAGTCTTTCAAGATCCTTCAAGTCCCGTTTTCTTTTTATTTAGCCCATATGTGGAAGAAAAAATGGCAGAGAGAACATGCGATGTTCCCAAAGAAAAGGCCATTATGGTTCCCATTGTGTCCGGTGAAATGGACACTGGAGACCCAAGTTTAAGTGACAATTCTACTCAATCATTAGAAGACACCGCGACAGGAGGGAATAATAATGCCGCAATTCTCGTAAGACTAGACGGCGATACTTTGAATTTTAACCAAGATTCAAAATATAGAATTCTAACAAAGCCCTTCAATATCGTCTTGCCAGAGCACAATCTTTGGGAAGAAAAAGAAAAACCAGGAACCTATTTGGGCGTCGCAGAAGGATACTACCTCTTTCTCAAACCCTTAAGTGTGGGTAATCACACGTTATATTATGAAGCTGGCACAAGTGAACCCAATCCTAATCAATATTCACAAGCGGTTACCTATCATCTAGATGTGAAATGAGCAACAAATTATAGTTGAATTAAATTTTCATTATTAATAGGTCAATTCCAAATAGATCTACATTTCTAAGATTAGGCTAAATTATCAGAATTGCACGAGTAAGGTAGAACCTACCTTATATTGCCTAGTAATTGTGATTGTACCTTGATGGTATATTCCGAGTCCGATCTATATCCACGAACACCAACGTTACTAGTAATTACCTTATATTCGCCGGCGGGCAGCGACTTAATTAAACACATAAAACTAATCGCACAACCCTTTAAAATCGAACCTTTTTCAACTGGCATTTCAAAACTTTGAGCCAACAAACTATCTGGGTGAACATAGACAGTGATGTCATTTGACTGTACAAGATTTTGTGTCAGTGGTGTTGCGGAGCTATCATTTTTCTCTTGGATCGTCGCAGTAACGACCGCGCTACGTTGAAAATCATCCATACATGCGGTCATGACTTCAGTTAATGTTGCGAGATTTCCGCGAGGATGGTTTTCTCCTATGAAATAAAATGAAGTAAGTATATTGATATATACAGGAACTTTATCAGTAATTTCGACTGATTCAATGTTTTGTGTAATAGCTTGAATTCGGGGTGCTCCAATTACTCCACCTGCATATGCGTAGCTAAGACCACCTCGCGTATGTAATACTTCACCGGGTTGACGACCATAATCGACCGTCGCTCCGTGTAACCATTGTACCCATTCTCCAAGCCAATTAGAAAGGGTCATTCCTCTAAAATTTTCGTCCATCTTGACATAGTTTAACTTGGTCATAATATTTGGTAACTGAGGATGCTAATAAAATTAACTATTAATTTTATTGAAGTTTTCACAAAAGATACTCCTGTACATTGATTTCGTAGTTCACTCCGATTCTTGTCATTCCAGAAGTACATGATCCAAAGGTCGATAAACGAACTGAATGCATTATCGGTTTAGTTAAAATCCAAAAACCATCAGAGACCACTCTCTTTATTCCAGATCCCAAATTAAGAATGTTATCTTGAGGTAAATCGACATAAAAAGAGCGCGATTTGACTCTGAACTGATCAAGTCCTGACCTGACTTCGTTTCCATCAACAACCATGGTTAAATTTTTGACCGATTGCATTTTGGACTGAGCTTTCATTGCAAGATCTTCCTCCGTTTTTCCATCCTCTGGGATAGTGGAGATCCAATTGATGACGGGGAAAAATAACGATTTTCCTTTCTGTAATGAAATTCTTCTTGAAGGAATAGGTTCTTGCGCTTCTAAAGTTTGGCACAGGAAAAAAACGTTTTCGGAATCTTGGTTAACATTCGCATTATTCCCAGTTGAATCATTTGCTGGGTTCTTATTTTTCGGTATTTTTAACAGCCATGACCACCACTTAATAGACCATTGCTCAAATGTTAATCCATATGGTACTGTGTCAATACCGAATATGTCAAAAACGGGTATTATCACGCCCATATAGGTCACAATAATAGAAAAATCTCTCTAATAAAGAGCGCGAAATATTTGGACAAAAATAACGCCTTTAAAAATGGAAAAACAAGAATGTATAATCATTTAAGTCTAAATTTTAAGAGTCTGAACACTCTTGGTACATCTATGATCTATTTCTTTTCAAATGAGAAAATTAATTATGGCCACCCATGATAGCTTTCAAATTACATACAACCATTTTGCCAGTTAATAAGCATCCAAACAATACTAGAAACTTTTTCATAATTCTATTCTTATAGGGTTGTTAATAAATATTCGTCGTAGAATGAACTAGTAACTTGATTGACGATAGTTACTTCTTACGAGAAGAAATGTTCGCTATGCTGGACAAATTCATAATCAGATTTACTCAACTGATGGTATCAGTGTGAAGAAATAGCTTACCTTATATCCGAGATTTCGATCACCTATTTAGGATGAGAACTATTCAGGATGGAATTTACTACAAAAAGGGATCTAGGCCCGGACAGTCAATGGCAATTATGTTCCTTAGAACAAATAAATCATCCGAGGCTTCGAAGATAGGAGAGGTCATAGGACGGCTATGGGAGACCTGTAATGACCTTGAAAATGGCATTCTTAAGGACTTTAAAGAATTGCGCATAGCTCATCCGAAATTGTACAGTGATTTATCTATACTGATTGGGTATGGCCCAAAAATATTTGATTTGAAAGGAGCAATGAAGCAAAAACCTACGATGATGTCCGAAAACATAACCTTTAAGGAGCCGACATGGGGAGGTGAGTTGATTGCCGGATCGGATCTGCAATATAATAACGACCTGACCGAAAATCACGCTTCATTAGATGATGTCGTAATTCAATTTATTTCAGACAGTCCATTTATTACAAATCAATGCGTAGTTGAAATTTGGCGTAGTTTATTTGAAACCAAACTCACTAAACAAAATGCAGAAGTTACTATAAGTAAGTTCTATGATGGTTTTAGAAGATCTGATGATAGAAACTGGATGGGATTTCATGACGGGTTATCCAACATCAGAAATGAAGAGAGAAAGAATGTACTCGCAATAAACTCATCGCAGGTCAAATCTGGAGATAATTGGACAATAGAAGGCACCTTCATGGCTTTCATTCGGATGTATATAGACTTGCAAAGTTGGTGGACAGTAAAAAGAAACCAGCAAGAACTGATGGTGGGAAGAGACAAAGCAACTGGATGTCCATTAATTGGTGTTAACAAGACCACGGAAAAAAATGTCATTATGACCGGTTGTCCTGTCCCTGGAACTCATGAAATTACCGAAAAGGGTAATGAAAGATTTCGAAACCATCCTGAATACGGATCACAGATGCTTCCTGCAGGTGTTTCTGATAAATCTTTAAAATTCAGTCACATTGCCGAAGCCAGAAAAATCTCAAACGAGAGATCGAGTCAAAAAGAACAATACGGAATTTTTAGACAAGGTTATGAATTTTTGGAGAAGACCGATACTTATCCTGGAATGAGAACTGGTTTAAATTTTATTAGTTTCCAAGATAACCCGATTCGACTGTTTAATACTCTGGGAAATATTAATGACAAGAAGGTACTAAATACGAAGACAGATTGGAATCAGCAACAAATAGGAACGCTCCCCGCGTTCAGGTTCAATTCTTTCTTCAGAGTAGCCGCCGCAGGAATATTTTTTGTCCCTCCTAAGGATACACGAGAAAGGTTTCCTGGTGAAAGTATTTTTTTCCCTAGCGATGACTTAAAAAAAGGATCCAATCAATGGAAACGATAAGATGAAGCGATGGTTTATAGAAATAATGACATTATCAGATGAAGCGATGGTTTATAGAAATAATGACATTATACAATTGAGATTTGGGTTTTCCTGATTCATTGAAAATTGACAGAAATTAATCCGCATTAGATCGACATTTTAAAAGATTAATGCTTTTCTAAAAAGAGTGCTACTAGAAGAACCTAGCGTTAATAAAACTAGTTGAAGATTACCTAATCCTTATTAACATGAAATGCCGAACTTTCAGAATATGATGGATAATAAAAAGGGAATGGGTTGGCTTCCAGACTATCCTAGTTTTAGAGACTACACGCCACAGAGCAGCAAAGTAGTAAATCTGTTCAAAAAAGTTGACCTTGATGAAACCCTTAAAACCAAAGTTTTGAAAGTATCGCTCCCTTCAAAAAAAGATTTAAGAAAATGGTGTTCCCCCATAGAAGATCAAGAATCTTTAGGATCGTGCACTGCCAATGCTGCTGCAGGATTGGTTGAATATTTTGAAAGAAGGGCTCATGGAAAACACATTGATGCATCAAGATTGTTTCTCTATAAGGTATCGCGTAAAATGCTCAATTTCAAAGGCGACACTGGATCTTTTTTGAGGACCGCTATGGGAGCATTAACTTTGTTCGGAGTCCCACCGGAAGAATATTGGCCATATGATATAAAAAATTATGATAAAGAACCACCCGCATTCTGTTATTCATTTGCCAAAAACTATCAAGCAATAAACTATGTTCGTCTTGACCCTTCAGGAATTTCAAAGGATGTCCTCCTTAAATCAATCAAAGATAACATTGCGAAGGGCTTTCCATGCATGTTCGGTTTTACAGTATACAATTCAATTCAACAAAGTGCTACTACTGGAAAGATTCCTTATCCCTGTGAGGGCGAAAAAATTGATGGGGGTCACGCAGTCATGGCGGTGGGCTATGATGATAAAATGACAATCAAAAATGAAATGTGTGATACAGAAACCAAGGGTGCAATAATTATACGCAATTCGTGGGGTACTGAGTGGGGAGACGGAGGATATGGATTTATCCCATTTGATTATGTTACAAACGGACTCGCAGAAGACTGGTGGACACTTATTCAACAAGGATGGGTAGATACAGGTCAATTTGGTGAATAGTAACCTTTCGCATGTTCTAGACCTATGGTCAGCATTTTAGGATAATTGTACAGCTAAGAAATGGTGAAGACTAAAACACAGATTTGATTCTAAATATCTCTAGTATTTAAATTTGTCAAAACTGATTTATTAAACTTTTATGCAGTATTTTACTGTTTATGGTATTGGGAACAACAAAATCAGACAATATTACTAGATTGTATAATAGATTGGATAAAAGGATATCGCTTTTGTCGGGTTTTCAGCTAACTATTATTGTATTAATTGTTCTGCCATCAGCATTAATTATTTCTCATTATATTTTAGATAAAGTGGTATTAGAATATTTTAAAAACATTTCCACTGTAGAGACTATAAGACAAAATTTAGGATATGCTAGATTATCTGTGAATCTATTTTCTGCATTCCAAATTATTGTATTTGTAGTGATGGTTATAGTTTATCCACCTTATCCGGCACCCTTTTCGATTGAAAAATATTTCATAAAAAGGGGTTTTGAATCTGCGGTATCAGAATTTGAACTAGTAAGAAAAATTCTGTATGTCGCAATCCCCTTGCTGATATTTTTTACAGTAATAGACCTTTTAAAACCATTATTTGAACAATTTGTTTCTGCCGAAATTGTATCTATGTTAACAGATAACATTGTATTTTACTCTGCAAGAGGATTTCTTTTTCTGACGGTTCTGGCAGGGTTGCTAAAAATGGTATTTGCACTTTCAAGAAAAAGATTTAGATTGTATTTTGCCAAGGGATGTCTTTCTATTGCAAAGAATAGTGGCGATGAGGTGGAAAAGATGGAATTTCTGATAAAAGGACTGGATTCGTACAATTCATTTCTAAAGCGGCACATAAAACTTGAAATAAATGAAATCAAAAAAATCTACTCAAAAATTACTACACTTCCAGCAACGGAAAAAAAGGATACGGTTAGCAGAATAATTCAATCGTTTGAATCTGGAGACACCTTAGAACCAGTACGTTATTTATCTACACTTCATGACGACAAAACAGAATTATTTCTGGCTGAGGAACCATTAGAGAAAAGAATAAAATTGCAAGTGACATATGCCGCAGGAATCATTCCTATTATATTAACTGTCATCCAAAGTATAATTAATTTTAGGGGTCATTAATTCAGATTTATGAAAGAAGTATTTCTCCCATACTCTTCGCTGGAGTCACATACTGAAAACTGAATTTGAAAACTATATTATCATCCTTTTCAATCTGATCTGGTATGTGGAACATCAAGTTAACCATTATCTTGACACTCTCCATATATTTAGCCCTTCAAGTTGCGATTCCTCTTCATTCAGTCATCGCCCAGGTAGACGATTCCGGTGGAACAAATAGTGACTCAAATGCAGCTGGTTTGACCAATGATAGCGGGATAATGCATAATACTACGGGGATGATCGATGATGCATTTGACGCTCTGAAGGATTCTTTTGGATCATTTTTTGGAAAATAGCTATGAATTTCGAATAATGATAGTAGTGGTTATCATCGAAGTATTCGGTGCCAGTATTATGTCTCCATCCTCTGTTCTCAATCTGCTATACAGTAATCCAATATCGTAAATTACACCAGTGTTACCAAATACAGTAACTTTTTGTCCGATTCGAAAAGGTCGTGTAATTGCCAAATATAGTCCAGAAATTAGGTTCCCCAGAACATTTTGACTGGCAAAACCTATCACAATTGCAGTAATTGTCCCTATTGATGTAGCGATTATGGGATCCTGACTTAAATATGATATTATGATGGAAATAACTACAATAGCTCCAATTATCCTAATGAGAATTCGGATTATCTCAGCACTGTTCTTTAACGCGTCGTATGAAAGTTTGTAGAACACATTTGCTAGAGAGTTTATTACAAAATATCCTATAACTGCAACCACTCCTATTTTCAAGTATGGGCCATATCGGGGCTCAAGGAATTGTTCTATCAAGCTACCTGCAACTACAACAATAATGATGGCGACAAACATTATTGTTATAGATTTAAAAAGAGATCTTTGTTTTTTCTCAGAGTTATTTACATTATTAATTGGCTTTGTATCTTTGCTCACATTATTACTCGATTCATTGCTCGAGCCATCCTTGACGTCATTAGCATCATTTTCCACGATATTGTTTATACAGAATTGACTATATTTCAAATTTTCATAGTACTGAAACTGTCACAGACAACCAAAGCAACTAGAAACAAAAGTATTCAAGTATCGCGTCGAACGAGTTGATTATCATATCGAACCAATGAAAATTTTGTTTATGATGTCTCTACTTTTTTTTTATCTTACACATGATTTCAGAATTCTAAAGACTTAAAGCGATCGAATCAGAATATAATCAAGACCTCTTATGGCAAAATGCGTAGATTGTGGCACAGAGCTTGCACAAGACGCTAGATATTGCTCTAATTGTGGGGCTCAGGCAGGAATGGGGAAAGATGTGTATGATGTTTCGGCAGGCAGTCTTATCGGAAAAGTAAAAGAGATAATCCAAGATGCAAGAGTAAAGAGGATAATCATAAAAGACGAAAAAGGCAATCTTCTCTTGTCCATACCGGTTACTTGGGGAACCGCCGGAGCTGTCGCAATGATAACTCTAGCGCCATGGTTGGCTGCGCTTGGAGTTATTGCAGGAATTGTAACAAGGTGCAAAATAGAAGTCGAGAAATCTAAAGAAGTTAACGCCTAGCACTTTTCAAAATTATATATATGAAGTTTGAAATTAACGTAAAACTTAAGCATGAATCATTACATTTTATATTGAATTAAATTATGAATCCCTTAAGTAGAACGTTACTCCATTGAAAATATAAGACGGAAGGTATGCTACAATTTTCCAGGAAATCAAAGAAGAAAACGGAACTTCCAAAGCTTTGTTCTTTAGAACGATCATTCAAAATAAAATATTCAACTGTACTTGCCACGTATTTGAGCACAACTATTATTTCAAATAAGCTTGAAAAATATAAGTGTAAACAATATCACCAAATTGTTGGAGACAGGCGAATACAATCATCAGACTAATTTGAAACAATGAATCCGCTTCGACAAGTTCTAGCCGGTCTTAGATCTGATATTGCATAGAATCGGCCAAAAATGAATCGTATACTGTAGTTCTCGATAAAAGTTAAATTATGCATGACTGTATGCAAAAATTTGTCTCTAATTTGCTTTGAAGCATGAAATGTCTGAGAATCTATTTATTACGGAGATTAGATTTGGAATCAAGAATCTCTAATTTTGTCTTCTGAGAAAAAGGATATTAAAATTACGAATCATGTATATCAGCCTAAACACGAAATTTTGTCCAAAAAAGATGCCGAACAAGTTTTAAAAAAGTACAATACAAAACCCAGTCAGCTCCCATACATATTAATTAACGACAAGGGTTTAGAGGATCTAGACGTGAGACCTGGAGATATTATTAAAATTACTAGAAATTCATTTACCGCGGGCGAAAGTGTTTATTATAGATATGTAGTGGAGGATTGAGCCTTGTCACAAAAAACTCTTGATATGTGGACAATTATCCACAATATTTTACAAAAGGAGGGCGTCGCGAGACAACATCTAAATTCCTATGGTGAATTTATCGAGCGTGGTTTACAAAGTATTATTGATGAAGTCGGCGAAATAGAAATCGAGACGGCCGAATATCCGTACAAGATCAGATTAGGCAAGATAAAGTTACAACAGCCAAGAATCATGGAGTTGGATGGTTCGGTAACCCATGTTGCTCCTGTTGAGGCTAGATTGCGCAATTTAACTTATGGATCGCCAATTATGCTGGAATGCAGCATTGTCGAAGATGAGAAAATCCTAGAATCAAGATTTATCCATATTGGAGATATTCCAGTTATGGTAAAGTCCAATGCCTGTATTCTCCACAATTTGCCTGAAACCAAGCTTATCGAGCTTGGTGAAGATCCAAAAGATCCAGGAGGCTACTTTGTAATTAATGGTTCAGAGCGAGTTATAATCGGACTAGAAGACTTGTCATACAATAAAATAATTGTAGATACGGAGGAGACTACCGGTAATCTGGTTTACAAAGCCAAGGTTTACTCATCAATAGTTGGATATCGTGCAAAATTAGAATTAATCATGAGACCCGATGGTTCTATTGTTGCTAAAATACCCGGATCGCCTGTTGATATTCCGCTTATTACTTTGATTCGAGCATTGGGCCTTGAATCAGATAAAGATATCGCCGATGGCGTATCGCTGAATTCAATGATACAGGATGAATTAGAACCGTCATTTGAAAAAGCAGGAGAAATTGTAACAAGTAGAGATGCTATAGTTTACATTAGTAAAAGAATTGCTCCTGGTATGCTGGAAGAGTTTCAGATAAAGCGAGCAGAAACATTACTTGACTGGGGATTGTTACCACATCTTGGAAAGAATCCTGAAAATAGGAATGAAAAGGCTCTCTTTTTGGGAGAAGCAACATGTAAACTAGTTGAGCTTCGTCTTAGTCTTGTAGCATCCGATGATAAAGACCATTATGGCAATAAAGTAATAAAATTCGCAGGACAAATGTTAGCAGATCTTTTCCGAACAGCCTTTAGAAATCTGGTGCGAGATATGAAATATCAGCTAGAAAGATCCGGTCAAAAGAGAGGAATTAATGCAGTTGCAGCGGCAGTCAGACCCGGAATAATATCGGACAAGCTAAATAATGCAATTGCCACGGGGAATTGGGGGAGAGGGAGAGTTGGTGTTACCCAGCTATTAGACAGAACGAATTATATTTCAACGATTAGTCATCTTCGAAGAATTCAATCTCCTCTGAGCAGAAGTCAACCCAATTTTGAAGCGCGAGATCTTCATTCTACTCACTTTGGTAGAATTTGTCCCGCAGAAACTCCTGAAGGTTCAAATTGTGGTCTTGTAAAAAACATCGCATTATCCTCTATAATTTCTGTAAGTGTATCTGTTTCAGAGATAATTGAAAAACTATATGAATTGGGAGCTCATCCTGTTGAAGAGGCTTCTGACTCTTTGAGAAAAAGCGGAACCAGGATATTTGTTGACGGCCGACTAATTGGTTATTATGACAATGGACAGCATCTTACAGACACATTAAGAAGTCTAAGGCGTTCTGGAAAAATACACGCTCATGTTGGAATTTATTACTATTCAAACGATAACGAAAACGCAACCAAGCGTCTTTATGTAAGCTGCAATTCAGGCAGAATACTCAGGCCTCTTGCGATAGTAAAAGATGGTACGCCTGTCATAACCCTGGATGTTCTTGATCTTATAAAGAGGAACATGAAAGCGTGGTCAGACCTCCTGTGGATGGGCATGATAGAATTGCTTGATGCTAATGAAGAGGAGAATTGCTACGTGGCAATGGACTATGCTAGTTTAGAGCAAAATCATACTCATCTTGAAATATATTCTCCCTCAATACTCGGTGTCGGAGCGTCGATTATTCCATATCCTGAACACAATCAATCTCCAAGAAACACCTATGAAAGTGCGATGGCAAAACAGAGTCTGGGCTTTTCAACCCCATTGATGAATGCTAGCACGTATGTCAGACAACACTTTATGTTATATCCGCAAATACCAGTAGTCACAACTAAAGCAATAAATCTGCTCGGTCTAGAAGACCGTCCAACAGGTCAAAACTGTATTGTAGCCGTATTACCTTTTGAAGGATACAATATCGAAGATGCAGTAGTCTTCAACAAGTCGTCTGTTGACAGGGGTCTTGGCAGAACATTCTTTTACAGAGTGTATGAAGCAGAAGCAAAACAATATCCAGGAGGCATGAAAGACAAGTTTGAAATTCCATCATCTGACGCAAATATTAGAGGATACCGTGGAGAAAAATCTTATCGATTACTTGAAGATGACGGCGCTATTATGCATGAATCAATAGTTGCGGGAGGCGACATACTCATCGGCCGTACTTCTCCCCCCCGATTCATGGAAGAATACAAAGAATTTGAAGTTAAAGGTCCCTACAGAAGGGATACGTCAATTGGTGTAAGGCCTTCTGAGAACGGAGTTGTAGACTCGGTAGTCATGACTCAATCTGTAGATGGAGGAAAAATGTACAAGATTAGAGTTAGAGACATGCGAATACCCGAAATTGGCGATAAATTTGCTTCAAGGCACGGACAAAAAGGCGTTATAGGCATGCTTGTTCCACAGGAAGACCTTCCATACACAGAAGACGGTGTAGTTCCAGATGTTATGATTAATCCACACGCTTTTCCATCAAGAATGACAGTAGGTCAGTTCATGGAATCATTTGCGGGCAAATCTTCTGCGCTTCGCGGTAAAGTTGTTGATGGCTCGGCTTTTGTGGGAGAAAAGGTTGACGATCTCAAAGGAATATTGGAAAAATATGGCTTCAAGTCGACTGGAAAGGAGGTAATGTATGATGGACGTACTGGCAGGAAATTCAATGCAGAAGTTTACGTCGGTGTAGTATACTATCAAAAACTTCATCATATGGTAGCTGACAAAATACACAGCAGAGCTAGAGGACAGGTTCAAATGCTTACAAAGCAACCAACTGAAGGTCGCGCCAGAGGTGGTGGTCTTAGATTTGGTGAAATGGAACGTGACTGTTTGATAGCATATGGAGCCTCAATGATGCTAAAAGATAGACTATTAGAAGAATCTGATAAAGCAGAAGTCAATATTTGCGAGCGCTGTGGTTTGCTTGCCTATTATGATGTCAAACAAAGAAGGTATGTTTGCAGAGTATGCGGTGATAGAGCCAAAATTTCGTCAGTAGCAATTGCCTACGCGTTTAAATTACTATTACAGGAAATGATTAGCCTTAACGTAGCCCCAAGACTGATTCCAAAGGAGAAGGTGTAATAGTTATGGAAGTTGAAGATACCCTAAAAATATTAGGCGGTATTAAATTCAGCGTATTATCGCCAGTTGAAATTAGAAAATTCAGTGTAGTTGAAATCACAGCACCTGAGACGTACGATGAGGATGGTATGGCAGTTCAAGGTGGACTCATGGATAACCGATTGGGAACACTTGAGCCCGGACAGAAATGCGGAACTTGTGGAAACACTTCTGCAAATTGTCCCGGACATTTTGGCCACATTGAATTGGCTGAAGCAGTTTTACATATTGCATTTGTTGACGATATACACAAGTTATTGCTAGTTTCCTGTAGATCCTGTAGTAGGATAAAACTCTCAAATGAGGATCTGGCAAAATTCAAGAAACTTATAGACACAAAGGCCGCTTATGCAGTAATTACTCTGGAGAATATCAAAGAGGAAATTATTGAAAAGGCAAAAAAAGTAAAAATATGTCCTCACTGCCAAAAAGAACAATATGATCTTGTATTTACAAAACCTACAATATTTGTAGAAAAAACTGAAATTGGTGAAAACAGACTTCTTCCAATTACCATCAGGGAACGACTCATGAATATTCCGAATGACGACTTGGTTTTATTAGGTTATGATCCAGAAACTGCGCGACCAGAATGGTTTGTATTGCAAGTCCTACCGGTTCCTCCTGTTACTGTCAGACCGTCCATTATTTTGGAAACCGGAATTAGATCTGAAGACGACCTAACCCACAAATTAGTTGATATTATTAGAGTCAATCAAAGATTAAAGGAAAGCAAAGAGGCTGGCACCCCGCCACTTATCGTGCAGGATCTTGTAGATCTTTTACAATATCATGTAACGACTTACTTTGACAATGAAGTTTCTGGCATTCCCCAAGCTCATCATAGATCCGGCAGGCCACTGAAAACTCTGACACAGAGATTGAAAGGAAAAGAAGGGCGCTTTAGGGGATCATTATCTGGCAAGAGAGTTGATTTTTCCAGCAGAACTGTAATATCACCCGATCCCAATTTAACCATTTCAGACGTCGGAGTTCCAGTAGATGTTGCAAGGAAGTTAACTATACCTGAAACCGTTAATGAGTGGAATATCGAAGACTTGAAGAAAATGATAACAAACGGACCTAATGAATACCCTGGAGCAAATTATATCATTAGAACTGATGGCGTAAAAATAAGACTTGATTACGTTACCGATAGAAATATCCTTGCTGATTCAATAAGTCCTGGTTATATTGTAGAGAGGCACTTGCGTGATGGAGATTCAGTAATTTTTAACAGACAACCGTCACTGCACAGGATGTCTATCATGGCTCATTATGTTAAGGTGCTTCCATATAGGACTTTTAGATTGCATCCGGCTGTCTGTCCACCATACAACGCTGACTTTGATGGAGATGAGATGAATCTTCATGTTCCGCAAAGTGAGGAGGCGCGCGCAGAAGCCGCCTTGCTAATGAGAGTACAGGATCAATTAATCTCCCCACGATATGGAGGACCAATTATTGGAGCTATTAGAGATTTCATTACAGGCGCCTTTATTCTTACACAGGATAAGACATTTTTGAAAGAAGATGAATTTACAAATCTTGCCTTACTCGGGGGATATTCAGGACCACTCCCTGAGCCAAAACATCATGATAATGGTAGAAAAATTTTCACTGGAAAGCAGCTTTTCTCACTGTTCTTGCCCAAGGACTTTAATTTTGTAATTACCTCAAAGTGGAACAAAGCATCAAAAGGTGAGGGAAAAGATGTTGTGATAAAGAATGGTGAATTGATAAGCGGTGTAATTGACAAAGCATCAATTGGTGCAGAGGAACCGGATAGTGTTTTACATAGAATAGCAAAGGATTATGGAAATGAAGCAGCAAAACGATTCTTGGATTCGATTTTGATAGTACTAAAGACATACATTACTCACAATGGTTTTTCCTATGGTTACTCTGACTTGTGGTTGTCAGATGATACCCGAAATGAGATAAGTAGTGTTATTCTCAAGGCCTATGAAAAGGTGTATGAATTGAAAAAGCAGCACGATGATGAAACGCTACCATTAACAAGAGGTTTGTCACCTGCTGAAGCATTGGAATTGTATGTAGTAAATGAACTTTCCAGAGCACGCGATAGAGCAGGTAAAACCGCAGATCGTGCATTTCCCGACGATAACTCGGGTGTCATTATGGCATCAACTGGCGCGCGAGGCTCTACCCTAAACATTGGTCAAATGACAGCCGCTCTTGGACAGCAGTCTATTAGAGGCAGAAGGATTACAAAAGGCTATAGAGATAGATCCCTTGCTCATTTCAAACCAAATGATGCAAATCCCGATTCAAAAGGTTTTGTTAAATCAAATTATAGAGACGGGCTCAGTCCTCTGGAGTTTTTCTTCCACGCAATGGGTGGAAGAGAAGGGTTAGTAGATACTGCCGTAAGAACTCAACAATCAGGCTACATGCAAAGAAGGCTGATTAACGCACTTGAACACATGAAGATAGAATACGACCAGACAGTACGAGATCCACATGGCAATATCATCCAGTTTGTTTATGGAGAAGACGGAATAGATCCTGCAAAAAGCGATCATGGCGAAGCTATTAATATTTCTCGTCTAATAGAAGCCGAACTGCTGGTCGATGAGGGCAAGAAAGCAAACGAAAAAGAGATCGCAGAAATAGTAACTAAACATGCCAAGCATCTTAACCCTAGACTTAGAGAAAAATTGTCAATATCGCTTAGTCAAAGTAAAATTAGCAGAGACGGCGCTAACAAAGTGATAAAGAAGACGGTGGATCTAATAAACAGGGCTATGGTAGAGCCTGGTGAAGCTGTAGGTGTCGTAACAGCTCAATCTATTGGCGAGCCTGGAACTCAGATGACTCTAAGGACATTCCATTTTGCTGGAGTAAAAGAAAGAAACGTTACTCTAGGTTTGCCCCGCCTAATAGAACTTGTTGACGCTAGGAAAAAACCCGTTACTCCAACCATGGATGTGTATCTAGATGAGGAACATAAACTGTCCAGAGAAAAGGCTCTCAATGTTGCCCGGGATATAATATTTACAAAGGTAGCTGATTTGATTGAAAGAAGTGAGACTGATTATTCAGGAATACTTACGTTCCATATTTCAGATTCAAAGCTGTCTGAACGAGGATGCTCAATTGAGGACATTATGGAAGTGCTAAAGGGCCCTAAGAAGAAATACGACGTTACGCTGCAAGAAGCAAAGAAAATTATAAAAATATCTATTACAGGAGAACCTGATGCACAGACATTACTAACAATGAAGAACAAGCTATTAAATGCAAGAGTGAAAGGTGTTCCGGACATTGAAAGAGTAACAATTGTCAAGCAAGATGAGGAATGGGTAATCCAAACTGCTGGCTCAAATCTTTCAAAGATAATAGCGATTGATGGTATCGATACTTCGCGGATTATAACAAATAATGTTTATGAAGTGTGGCAGACGCTTGGAATCGAAGCTGCAAGAAATGCGTTGATTAAGGAAGTCACCAACACATTAGAAGAGCAGGGTCTGGAAGTTGACATGAGGCATATAATGTTAGTTGCAGATCTAATGACATCAAAAGGACATTTACAGCAAATAGGAAGACATGGTATTGCTGGTACCAAAACGTCTGTACTGGCGCGCGCAGCATTTGAAATTACTGTTCCTACTATTGCAAGAGCTTCGCTGGAGGGTCAGATTGAGTCACTTAAAGGTGTCACAGAAAACGTTATAGTAGGCGCCACGGTACCTATTGGTACAGGTATGGTCGAACTTTACATGAGTGTGAAAGAAGAACATGAAAAATCTCGAAAAAACAATTAAAGAAGCAATCGATTCTAATAAATGTAAAATAGGAACCAGAGAGGTAATGAGTTCCATAAAGGGTTCAAAACTCATAGTTCTTTCGAACTCATTAATGCCAAAAAACAAGTCAAAAATCCTCGAAGAAGCTAAATCAGCTCAGGTACCAACGTTACACTTTGATGGTAATTCAGTACAACTTGGTAGATTGTGTAACAAACAATTTAGAATTAGTGCGCTTTCACTTAAAATCGGTAAAGAAAATGAAATTCAAGAGATATTAAACGAATTTGGAAAAACCAAGTCATACAAATGAAAGAGTATTGTTGCCGTGAAAATATCTTTGGGATTTTTTAATTAAATAAAAATAATGACTGTAAATGGCGAATCAATTTTTAAAACTAGTGGAAATATCTGATATCAAAGGTTCGGAAGTAAAATGACAGAAAAAATCAAACTAACTTCTGACGAGCTACGATTGATGTCTTTGTTTCAAAATATAACAGGAGCAATCGCACGTGACTGTGTTGTAGATGAGAAAATGGACAGGGTAATTTTTATTGTAAATAAAGGACAGATGGGATTAGCAATTGGAAAAGGAGGTTCTACAATAAGACAACTGCAAGGTATTGTAACAAAAAAAGTAGAATTAGTCGAATATTCTGAAGATCCCTCCGCGTTTCTGGGCAATGTCCTTAATTCGGATATGATAAACGAGATAAAGATTAATAATAGATTCGATGGTTCAAAACAAGCTGTTGTGGTAGTGGACTCAAAAAAGAAAGGCATAGTAGTGGGAAAAGAGGGACGTAATGCGGAGAAGGCGAGAATCTTGGCAAAAAGATATTTCCAGATATCAAACGTAATGATAGTGAGTGAAGATCATGCGCAGAATAATTGAGGTTGTATTGTAAATGGCAAAGTCACCTTTAGGATTATTTTCAGGACGAGTTTTAAAATCAAAGAGAAAAAGAATGAGATGGTCAAACAAGTACTACAAGAGACGCATGTTGATGCTTGACAAAAAAGCAAACCCGTTGGAGGGAGCTCCGCAGGCAAGGGCTATAGTGCTTGAAAAAGTGGGTATTGAATCAAAACAGCCAAACTCTGCTGTTAGAAAATGTGTACGAGTCCAGCTTATAAAAAATGGTAAATCCATTACTGCATTCCTTCCAAGAGACGGCGCTCTCAATTACATCGATGAGCACGATGAAGTTATACTAGAAGGAATTGGAGGTTCAATGGGAGGTGCAATGGGTGATATTCCAGGAGTTAGATGGCAGGTGTTCAAGGTTAACGGCGTATCGCTTATTGAATTGGTTTATGGGCGAAAGGAAAAGCCAAGGAGATGATATGAATGGTTACAAAAGAAACTATAATGTTGTTATTTAACAAATGGAAGACGGACGAAATAGAAATTCAGGATTCAGGATTGAAGAACGTAATAGCATTAGACGCAGCAATCATACCAATAAGCTTTGGAAGACACGAGCATCAGAGGCTAAAGAAGGCAGATGTACATATCATTGAAAGATTGGTTAACAAATTGATGCACTTTGGTAAAAAGTATGCAAAAAATACCGGAAGAATGGGTGGCAAAAAGGGCAGAATGATAAAAACCGTGAAAACTGCATTGGATTTAATCTATCATGAAACAGGTAAGAATCCAGTTGAATTGCTAATAAGGGCAATAGAGAATGCAGCACCCAATGAAGACACCACGCGAATAGTTTACGGTGGTGTTGTATATCATGTGTCTGTTGATGTGGCACCCTTAAGACGAATTGACTTGGCACTACGATTTATTGCAGAAGGAGTGAGAGAATCAACTTACTCAAACCCAAAGACGATCGAAGAGGCTCTAGCCAAGGAGATAATTCTGGCTTCAAATAACTCGATGGAAAGTCATTCGGTAAAGAAGAAGAATGAACAAGAAAGAATTGCCATGTCTTCACGATAGCCTAACTCCCACATTTTTCTAATCTTTTCAAACTCGAAATTTCTACAAGTATTAATCTGAAAGTTAAATAACGACGAAATATTCTGAAATTATTGTAAATGAGTGCCAAAGAAAGTAAAATTTTTTCAAAGGTTTCACTAATGAGTACTCGCTCCGGTAAGCGGATAATAAAGCAAGTACTTTTACAGGAAAAGGGGTATAAACAATACCATAAATACAAAATAGAGTCAGAAAGAGAATTTTCAGAATTCACAAAGCGATTCTTGCTATCTTTACATCAAAAGTTGATTTCAGATACAAATCCAAAGGCAACAATGAAAAAATTTGCTGATGAAATAGAAGCAAACGAATTGTCTTTGGACGATGCAAAAATAGAAAGTGTTCGCGAAAGACTCTCCAAGCCTGATGTATTGGCAGACAGAGTTCAACGAATATTGAACTCTAATTTTGTTAAAATGACTTATCCTGTTCTAACAGCTCTTATTGACAGTGCAACTGATTATAACAAGGAAACAATTTCTAAGGATGTACGAAACGCAATTGTTGACGGTCATGTTATCGCTATAGATCTGAGTGAACCTATGGATAGAATAATGGACGCTGATGAAGATGTAGAATTTCTAGATGATTACAAGCTAATGAATCCTTATATCCTGGAAATAGCAAGACAAAAAATTTCTGTTGGAGGAGATGCCGTTCTAAAAGCATTTGAAGATGGATTCAAAGATGCAAGAATAGGCCAATACATTGATGCTAGATTGAAATTAAAACCAGAATCTATAAGCGACGAGAACATGATTGGTTGCTACAAGAAATATCGGGCCGTGATGGGAACAGCAGGAAGGAATATGGCACTAAATCTCCCACCTCTAAATGATATCTTTCATCTAGGTATGGCAAAAGCAGCAGAATGTGTTGGTTGTGGTAACGAAATGGAAGATGCTATAGTAAACGGAGGAATAAAAATTCCGTCCTGGCCATTATACTACGCAATAGTTACAAAAAATGTCGAGAAAGCATTTGAATTAACACTGGACAAAAGTGAAATCTACCTAGAAGAAGCCAAAATTGCGTTAGAAATGTTACCTGATGAACTTAGCATAAAACCATTTTTGAAATTCTTGTTTTTGACGGTAAGTCACTACAATCAGTACTGGTTTAATGTAATGAAACGCAGAGACCTATTTCCATACTTTCAGAAAAATCTCTCAATCACTATTAAAAATTCTAAATGAGAACAAAAATCAAACAAGGGCTCGTGATGGTTATATGATTCATCCAGAGTTATCCGATTTTGTCGGAAATGAAAATTCTCGGAAGAAGGTGGTAGAATGGATCTCAAAATGGTCAGATGGCTCAAAACCCCTGTTACTGGTGGGACCTCCGGGTGTTGGAAAGACATCATTTGTTCATGCATTGTGTCGAGAATTTGATATTGATCTTATTGAATTGAATGCAAGTGATACCCGTAATAAGAACATGCTTGCTCAGATATTGAATCCAATATTTTCCAACGCCAGTCTGACCGGAAAAGACTTTCTTCTCTTTCTCGACGAGCTTGATGGGATTTCAAATAGGGAAGACTCTGGCGGATTAGATTTTTTGATAGATCTATTTTCAGAACCATCAATAAGAGTAATAATGGCTGCTAACAAATCCACTGAATCAATTAAGAAAATATCAAAGGTTTCAAAAACAATTAACTTCTCACCCATACCTCCCAGACTAGCAATGCTCTACTTGGACAAAGTTCTTAAAAATCTAAATTCTCCTATGGACACCAAAGATAGAACTACAGTAGTTAGAAATTCATTTGGGGATATACGATCCCTTATTAATTCTGCACAGGTGATGATTGCAGGATACTCGTCGATTAAAAATTCTACAGCGGAAATAGAAGTAGAATCGATGATAAACCAGTTCTTCACATCATCCACACTTGAGGAAGCACTTGCCATCATTAACAAAGCTGATATATCTTATTCAGATCCACGATTTGGCCAATCTTCTGAAGACAGACGCAAAGACATCCTTGGAGCATTTTTCTCTAGTATCGTGATGTCAAAGATCGATATTTCTACTATAGCCGTTCTTTTAGACAAGCTATCAGAATTAGACGTAATCCTAAGTAGATCTTTGGTTATGAGAAATTGGAAGATAATGCGATATTTCTCTTCAATACTAGCCAAATCACTATTTGATGATTCGCGTAACAAGTATATCCGATACAATAGGTATAGCATAGGGTTTGAAAACATGGGCATTTTTTCCAGGGCACAAGGCTTGAAAAAGACACTTAGAATCCTTGCTCAATATTTTCATACGTCAAGGAGTAATATTGGTTCTCAATACTTTGTAACCCTTCTGCAAATCTTGTCTCGAACTGATGGATATGAAGATCTGGTTCATAGTACTATTACATCTGAAAAAGAAGCCGATGTCCTAGTTAGAGAAATTTCTAGAGTTGACAATCATGCATAATTATCTCGAGCAAAGAGAAAATATTACCTGATAGTAAATTTTACTCGTCATTATATTCTGACCAGATTGGTCGTACCAAATTCTAGTCGAGCGAAACAAAATGGAAAACCCGTGGAACACAGGAAATATGCAATAGAATAATAGAAAAACATTAAACTCCCGGAAATCGTAGTATTTTAGTATGTCCAGCGAATATGAACAAAATGTCGGGAAACTTCTTTCGGAAAAAATTGAAAAATACGAGTTAATGAAAAATGACGCCAATGTTCCAAAGAGTGTGCTTGAATCGCTCCAATCTGAAATAGAATCCCTTGAATCGTTGTACGATAATTACAATATGGGCATGAACTACTTCCGAAGGGCAAAGGGCGGAAGGTCGGGTTTAAGGGAGTAAATCACTTTTAGGCTCAAGTAGCCAAAGAACAAGCCAATAAAAAGTCATACTACCTGAATTTAGTTCGCAAGTTTCTAGTTTGAGCTATAATGAATTTATATGCGAATATATGCTGTTTAAAATTGTTATGCATGATGAAAAGATAAACCGACTGCATGAAATGAAAAAAAAAGCAGAGATTGGAGGAGGTCAGGAAAGGATTGAAGCTCAGCATACAAAGGGAAAATTAACTGCACGGGAAAGATTAGATTTACTGCTAGATAGTAATTCCTTTATCGAAATCGACAAATACGTCGTACACCGGTCAATTGACGCTGACACAGTAAAATACTATGGAGATGGCGTCATTACAGGCTTTGGGACTATTAACGGCAGACAGGTCTTTGTATATGCTTATGATTTTACAATACTTGGTGGATCTCTGGGCGAAATGGCGGGGAGAAAAATAGTAAAGTTAATGGATCATGCTATCAAGGTTGGTGCTCCCCTTATCGGTATCTTGGATTCAGGAGGGGCAAGAATTCAGGAAGGTGTCATGAGTCTTGATGGCTACGGTGACATTTTCTTTAGAAATACTATGGCTTCTGGTGTAATTCCACAAATTACGGCAAGTATCGGTCCATGCGCAGGTGGAGCAGTATATTCGCCCGCAATGACTGACTTTGTTATCATGGTTGAAAATATAGGTCAAATGTTTGTTACAGGTCCAGAGGTGGTAAAAGAGGTCCTCAGCCAAGAAGTATCCTTTGAAGAATTGGGCGGTGCAAGAACTCATTCAACAAAATCGGGCGTCGCTCATTTCGTGGCTGAAAACGAATATGAATGCATGGATAAGATAAAGAAGTTGATATCTTTT
>JADMIO010785000.1_pt1 | contig 58384 bp, 59 predicted proteins | sample 8958161 | NCBI WGS metagenome assembly JADMIO01 (sample SAMN16585339, study PRJNA669376) | soil metagenome | isolation source: Crop rotation soil | place: USA: Cullars Rotation, Alabama | collected 2011
CTTTCCCAAAATCGCAAAGTCATCAAAAAACCGCAAAGTTGTTTAAAATAAGAGCAACACTACAAAAGGAGATAAGAAGAGCACATACCTCAGTCACTTATTATCACTAGCGCTCGCCGCAGCCGTGTAACCGAGCATAGCGAGCGAACTGGCGAGGAAGCAAAGAAGAACTGTTCTGTCAGATAGCTCTTACGCTCAGCGCAAGAAGAAATATCCACCGTGGGAAAAACTCCAGGTAGAGGTACACACGCGGATAGCCAATTCAGAGTAATAAACTGTGATAATCAACCCTCATCAATGATGACGAACTAACCCCCGATATCAAGTCACATGACGAAGGGAAAGAGAAGGAAATCAACTGTGACAAACTGCCCTCAAATTTGGCTTCCTTAAAAATTACAGTTCAAAAAGTATGAGAAAATCCATGCAGGCTGAAGGAAACAGCAAAACTGTGACAAATTACCCTCAGTAGGTCAGAACAAATGTGACGAACCACCCTCAAATCTGTGACAGATAACCCTCAGACTATCCTGTCGTCATGGAAGTGATATCGCGGAAGGAAAATACGATATGAGTCGTCTGGCGGCCTTTCTTTTTCTCAATGTATGAGAGGCGCATTGGAGTTCTGCTGTTGATCTCATTAACACAGACCTGCAGGAAGCGGCGGCGGAAGTCAGGCATACGCTGGTAACTTTGAGGCAGCTGGTAACGCTCTATGATCCAGTCGATTTTCAGAGAGACGATGCCTGAGCCATCCGGCTTACGATACTGACACAGGGATTCGTATAAACGCATGGCATACGGATTGGTGATTTCTTTTGTTTCACTAAGCCGAAACTGCGTAAACCGGTTCTGTAACCCGATAAAGAAGGGAATGAGATATGGGTTGATATGTACACTGTAAAGCCCTCTGGATGGACTGTGCGCACGTTTGATAAACCAAGGAAAAGATTCATAGCCTTTTTCATCGCCGGCATCCTCTTCAGGGCGATAAAAAACCACTTCCTTCCCCGCGAAACTCTTCAATGCCTGCCGTATATCCTTACTGGCTTCCGCAGAGGTCAATCCGAATATTTCAGCATATTTAGCAACATGGATCTCGCAGATACCGTCATGTTCCTGTAGGGTGCCATCAGATTTTCTGATCTGGTCAACGAACAGATACAGCATACGTTTTTGATCCCGGGAGAGACTATATGCCGCCTCAGTGAGGTCGTTTGACTGGACGATTCGCGGGCTATTTTTACGTTTCTTGTGATTGATAACCGCTGTTTCCGCCATGACAGATCCATGTGAAGTGTGACAAGTTTTTAGATTGTCACACTAAATAAAAAAGAGTCAATAAGCAGGGATAACTTTGTGAAAAAACAGCTTCTTCTGAGGGCAATTTGTCACAGGGTTAAGGGCAATTTGTCACAGACAGGACTGTCATTTGAGGGTGATTTGTCACACTGAAAGGGCAATTTGTCACAACACCTTCTCTAGAACCAGCATGGATAAAGGCCTACAAGGCGCTCTAAAAAAGAAGATCTAAAAACTATAAAAAAAATAATTATAAAAATATCCCCGTGGATAAGTGGATAACCCCAAGGGAAGTTTTTTCAGGCATCGTGTGTAAGCAGAATATATAAGTGCTGTTCCCTGGTGCTTCCTCGCTCACTCGACCGGGAGGGTTCGAGAAGGGGGGGCACCCCCCTTCGGCGTGCGCGGTCACGCGCACAGGGCGCAGCCCTGGTTAAAAACAAGGTTTATAAATATTGGTTTAAAAGCAGGTTAAAAGACAGGTTAGCGGTGGCCGAAAAACGGGCGGAAACCCTTGCAAATGCTGGATTTTCTGCCTGTGGACAGCCCCTCAAATGTCAATAGGTGCGCCCCTCATCTGTCAGCACTCTGCCCCTCAAGTGTCAAGGATCGCGCCCCTCATCTGTCAGTAGTCGCGCCCCTCAAGTGTCAATACCGCAGGGCACTTATCCCCAGGCTTGTCCACATCATCTGTGGGAAACTCGCGTAAAATCAGGCGTTTTCGCCGATTTGCGAGGCTGGCCAGCTCCACGTCGCCGGCCGAAATCGAGCCTGCCCCTCATCTGTCAACGCCGCGCCGGGTGAGTCGGCCCCTCAAGTGTCAACGTCCGCCCCTCATCTGTCAGTGAGGGCCAAGTTTTCCGCGAGGTATCCACAACGCCGGCGGCCGGCCGCGGTGTCTCGCACACGGCTTCGACGGCGTTTCTGGCGCGTTTGCAGGGCCATAGACGGCCGCCAGCCCAGCGGCGAGGGCAACCAGCCGAGGGCTTCGCCCTGTCGCTCGACTGCGGCGAGCACTACTGGCTGTAAAAGGACAGACCACATCATGGTTCTGTGTTCATTAGGTTGTTCTGTCCATTGCTGACATAATCCGCTCCACTTCAACGTAACACCGCACGAAGATTTCTATTGTTCCTGAAGGCATATTCAAATCGTTTTCGTTACCGCTTGCAGGCATCATGACAGAACACTACTTCCTATAAACGCTACACAGGCTCCTGAGATTAATAATGCGGATCTCTACGATAATGGGAGATTTTCCCGACTGTTTCGTTCGCTTCTCAGTGGATAACAGCCAGCTTCTCTGTTTAACAGACAAAAACAGCATATCCACTCAGTTCCACATTTCCATATAAAGGCCAAGGCATTTATTCTCAGGATAATTGTTTCAGCATCGCAACCGCATCAGACTCCGGCATCGCAAACTGCACCCGGTGCCGGGCAGCCACATCCAGCGCAAAAACCTTCGTGTAGACTTCCGTTGAACTGATGGACTTATGTCCCATCAGGCTTTGCAGAACTTTCAGCGGTATACCGGCATACAGCATGTGCATCGCATAGGAATGGCGGAACGTATGTGGTGTGACCGGAACAGAGAACGTCACACCGTCAGCAGCAGCGGCGGCAACCGCCTCCCCAATCCAGGTCCTGACCGTTCTGTCCGTCACTTCCCAGATCCGCGCTTTCTCTGTCCTTCCTGTGCGACGGTTACGCCGCTCCATGAGCTTATCGGGTCCACTCGCGAACGCAGAAAGGCCCACCCGAAGGTGAGCCAGTGTGATTACATTTGCGGCCTAACTGTGGCCAGTCCAGTTACGCTGGAGTCACTAGTATTTAGGTGACACTATAGAAGCGGCCGCGACAACTTGTCCACGTGGAATTCTAAGCTTAGGATCCCAATGTGCTGGAAAGCTCAGAATCTTCTCCTTGAGGTCCTTATAGACTACGAAACCGAAGTGCTCGACGAGGTCCGCAGTCAGCAACGGTCCGTGGACCTCCCAAAACAACTTGCGTATGTCGGAGGCGGTTAATTCCAAGCGAAGCTTGTAATTGCCCGTCAATTTCAAGCTTTTTCCCCAATAAAGGTCGGCCGCCCTCCGGTAGTAGCCCGTTTTATAAAAGCCGATCCCGTCAAAGGAGAACTTCTCGCCACTCTGCTTAGGCTTGACCGAGTCTAGGTCAAATTCGCCGATTACTGTGGGACCCATATCCCTATTCCATCCCGTTGCCGAAATTTTCATTGGACTACTCCGTTAAAAGTTTTAGTTAAGCATTAATTAACACATGAACGGAGTAATTGCAACTTAAAAACAGCAAAGGCAGATAAAAACAGCATGCGGACAGCCCACCCGCGGATTTGCAGCTCTGTGCTCTGAGCCCACAAAACCGGGATCGGACGCTCAGAAGGCGTTCATCCTGAAGCAAAGGCAACGAAGGCAACCAACTGTTCAGGATCACAGCCAAGCTGCTGGTAGAAGTCTCGGTGGTTGTATGCATCCATCCCGCGCTTGAAAATTTTTGTATCCGCGGAGCGATCATAGAAATGCGATGCGAAGCGCCTTGATGTTAAGTTAGGAAGCGCCGCGCAGATCAAGAAGGCATACGATGACGGGCTGAGTGTCCGGGCAACGGTCAAAAACTTCGAACCTAAAATGACCTAACGAAAGGTGTGGAAGCCCCCGCTTTTAGTCACGGGGGCTTTTTCATTGCCGCCCCGCGGTTCAGCGTTGAACTCAGTCGGTATCGAGAGACGGCTTCCGTCGGAGCAATCGGACTTGACGTTCATGCCCTCTTCACGAAGTGCCCCCCGCTCCTTGAGATTGGCGCACAACCGCTTCCAGTTCATCCCACTCTCGCCGGCTCAGTCCGCTCTCCTGGAACGAAACCTCCGCGCCTGACAGCCGCTTCCTGACAACCGCCAGGGCCTGTGCTGACAGGGTAACAGCGTTGAGGCGATAATCTAGGAACGCTCGGTGAGTTATGGGGACCCAGAGCTTTAGGATGTCGAGAATCAGCAGGGCATAAACTCGAATTTCATGTTGGGCATGTCGATCAGCGCGAAGCTTGAGAAAATGCATCAAATTGTGTAGATCAGTTTTCCAGTACCATTGCGTGTAAAAATTCACGCCGAGTCCCACGCGAGCGAGTTCTCTAGCTATGCCAAGTTCTTTCCCAGTCCCCTCACCCCCGAGAAGCTCTTCATAACTCGCATATGCTTTTTCCGAGTCGCTACGGATGAGGTCCTGCACAGTCGCCGCCCTGGCATCATCGACGGTAGCCCCACGACCTTGGCGATTCGAACCGCTTTGGGCAGCAATCGCTGCAGCGGACGGCACATAGAATTCATTATCAATTATTGAATAGCGCCCGGAGTACTCGTTGACGTTTGCGGTCCGGTGTCTAATCCATTGTCGTGCGACAAAAATCGGCAATTTGACGTGCAGCTTTATCTCGCACATTTCGAACGGCGTCGTGTGCGAATGTCGAAGCAGATATCGGATCAGCGCGGTGTCATCGCTGACGCTTCGAGTCCCACTACCGTATGAAACTCGTGCCGCCTGCACGATAGCAGCATCCGAACCCATATAATCGATCACACGGACAAAGCCATGGTCGAGAGCCGAACGAGGCTGGCCCAGTATCGCATCCAATTCTGGAACGGTGGTCCTTTTTACGACGCCACCTGTGTCGTCACTCGCTTCGTTCAAATCACTTCCCTTGTGCTTTTGCAGCCGTTCAGACCACCCTATCGCATGGAGCCCAAATCTACTATGCTACTCTGCCCCCTGATCTGAATTGGCCGGGTTACGGGGAGGCCGTGTGCGAAAACGACAAAATGGCGGCAGCTGGGTACACGGTAGCGAGCCTGTTTTCCGGGTGCGGTGGCTTCGACATCGGGTTCGAATCACAGGGTTTTCAGCCGATCGCAGCCTTCGACATCGATCCTCATGTAGTCGAAGTCTTCAACGAGAACGTGGCGCGCGTTGCCAAAGCCTGCGACCTCTCGGCACAAATGCCAACGGTCAGGCCGGACGTGCTGCTAGCCGGCTCGCCTTGCCAAGGGTTTTCAACATCAGGCAAGCGCGAACTAAACGATCCTCGCAATGATCTGCTAATCCGTGCCGGAATGATCGCTCTCCACCTCCGACCGCGCGTGTTTGTGATGGAGAACGTGCCTGCGGCCGTGTCAGGTCGACATGGCAGTCGCTGGGAGCAGGTGGAATCTCTGCTAAAGGCGGATGGCTATAATGTCGCCCGCGTCATCGCAGAGGGTCCCAATAGCGGGGTCCCACAGGTCCGCAAGCGCTTGTTTCTCATCGCGTGGATGGGTAGCGACTCCATACGGTGCGAGCCAAACATGAAGGCGGCTCCCTGCCTTTCGCGCGCACTCGCCGCGGTCGGTGGCCTTACAGGGCATGATCCCGTAGCCATGATCCCTGGGTCCCGCGAAAAGAAGATCGCCACAAGGATTAGACCTGGGCAAAAACTCTGCAACGTAAGGATTAGTCCAGCTGCGGTGCCCACGTGGGCCATACCGGAGGTGTTTGGCCGCGTCTCGGTACTGGAGCGACAGGTGCTAGAGGCGATCGTGCGCCTGCGGCGTCGCGACCGGCGCCGTAATTTCGGCGACGCTGACCCAGTTCTCCCATCGAAGGTCTACGATCATTTGAAACGCCGTTGTCGAGACGACATCAATCGTCTGATCGATGTCGGCTATCTCCGGCGGGTAGGTCAATACGTCGAGCTTAAACATACCTACAATGGAAAGTTTCGGCGCCTTCCGCTTGAGGGCGCTTCGCCGACCGTGGACACTCATTTCGGCGACCCGTGTTTGTTCATGCATCCCACGGAGGACCGCGGCCTTACTCCGCGTGAGGCTGCTCGAATACAAGGATTCAGCGATACCTTTATTATCAAGTCCAGCCGCCCCCGAGCATTCCGTATGATCGGCAATGCAGTGCCCCCGCCGATGGCGTCTCGCCTTGCTGAGTTCGTTCGCGAAGCCATCATCAAGGTGTCTCGATGAACCCGCGCCTCAGTGAGCTCCTGCAGGCTTGGGCGCTACGCGATTGGGGAACCGATAGCGAAATTTTTTTGGATCAAAGCGCGGTCCAGTACTTGGGTCGCAAGGTTTACGATGATTACGAACCTTCCCAATTTGACCGATTTGAGGACCGCCTGGACCGTTGGCTGCACAACGTCGATGACGAAGAAGACCGGCAGACGCTATTTAGACTGCTCAGCCGGCTCTTTTTCATAGGTCGTCCGGAATTCGAATCGCTATGCCGTGCGGCCTATAATGGCCCGGTACTGCGCTGGCTTGTCGAGCAGCTGGGTGTCAACATTGCAGATCCGAACGCGATGGCCACCCTAGAGGCAGGCATCGCACACACTTGGTTCTGTCCGATCACAGACTCGATGAGGATCAACTCATTCCTGAAGGTCAACAGGCTGTCGGGAAAGTCGCACCGGCCGGATTGGCGGTCGCTACGCAAGTTTGCAGACCCAGACAAGGTTAGACGCTTCATCGCCGAGAACCACATCGACAGGATTGTTTTGCTCGAAGATTTCGTCGGGAGCGGTACTCAAATGCGAAGCGCCATCCAGTTTGCCGCAAACTTATCTAGCACGCTTCACACCCTCGCGTGCCCGCTGGTGATCTGCCCTGCTGGTGATGAAGTCGGCACACAATTGGCAACGACCCATACCAATGTGGCCTATGCACCTGTCATGCAGATCGCACCGGGTATGCTCATCAAGGCCGACCCACAACCTGGGGAGCCGCCGATCTTTGCCGTCGTTCGCAGCCTTGTCCTCCGAGTGCGTGCGCGCCTTAACGAGCCCGCACCTGACCCCGAAAGCCAACGCTACCATGGGTACAAAGGCACGGGCGCGGTGGTGGCTATGTATTCAAATTGCCCAAACAATAGCCTCCCGATCATCTGTGATGCGACCGATAGCTGGCAGGCGCTGTTCCCGCGAATAGAAAGAATCTAGCGGTGCGCGTGAACCCGTTTTTCGAACTCTACGTTGGGGACAGGCTCTCAAGTAGCGAGTTCGTGAACATATTTAGTCCGTTTTTGGTGCGTCACGCGGAGCCCTTATTCCTGCCAGGGAACATCGTCGTCAAAGGCGTACAAGGCAGCGGCAAGAGTATGTTGTTAAGCCTCCTCAGACCTGAGGTCCGGATGGAATACGCACGCGCGGGTGCGAACTTTCCAGTCCGTCCGGCACTCAGTAACTTCGTTGGCGCGGGCATCAATCTTGCGCACAGCAACGGGATTGATTTTGGCTACCGGTCGATATCGGCCGATCCCAACGAGACGGCTCTGTTTTTCGCTGATTTTGTAAACTCTGTTATCCTTTTGGACCTGTTTAAGTCTCTCCGCACCTTATGTGATCCAATCGGTGCCGAAGCAAAGCAGCAGCTTCGCATCGATCTCAACGAGGACAGACAGCGTGCGTTTGTCAATTCGCTCGCGACGGCCGACGTCTTCCAGGGCTCACTCCGCGGGTGCCGCTCCCTACCAGACGTTGAATCTCGACTCAAAAATCGTCTGAACGCATACCGTCGATTCCTTCACCTCAACGACAAGGCATTGGACGGGGAGATCCGGGAGACAAAGACCGATATTGGAACGCCGCTTTCCGTAGCCGTTAACATTCTGAAGGAGACGGGGGTCGTCGGAACAGACGTCTCGATCTTTATTCACATCGACCAATATGAGGAGCTAGCCAACATCTCCCCTCGGGAGGTGCACAGTCCAGATTACAGAAAGGTCATCAATCGGGCTCTGGCGCGGCGAGAGGCATCGATCTCTTACCGCATCGGGACACGGGGCCACGCTTGGCGCGATCATAGCTTGATCTTTGGCTCCGAAGCGAAACTTGAGGAGGAGCGCGACTATAAATTTGTTGACCTCGATCTCATGTTGCGTCGTCATGAAAACAGGAAAACCTGGATTTTTCCAGGCTTCGTAGAAGACGTATTCGCCCGCCGATTGCGGCATGTTGGTCTAGCGCCGGAGGAGACAAGCGGGCGCCAACTACTCGAAAACGTGTTGGGGCGCGGCATTTCCGCGCCGGACAAAGCACTGAAGTACGGCGGACGTAATCGTAGCCGCTGCGTAAAGATTGATCAGGGCTGGCCCGAGGGCTTTAAGGCCGGTCTGTTGGGGCTCGCAGAAATCGATCCATTGTCGGCCCGGCTACTCGAAGCGTGGGTGCTGCAACGAACCGACCGGTCGTCCCAAGGAAGGAAAACGAAAGTAACCAGACCTTCCGACCTCAGCATGGAAATGCTGGAAGAGATGCGCGCCAAGCCTTGGTGGAATAAGGAGCGCATCGATCTCGCTCTGGTTCAGATTGCGAGCCGATGTCAGCAGCGCCCCGTATGGTCTGGGCATTCAGAGATCATCGATCTGAGCGGGGGCAATATCCTCACCTTCCTCAGCATCTGCCAGTTCATATGGGACACTCAGAACCAAATAGGAAGACAAAGAGCTCGCAGTGAGCTGAGCGAGATTGAAACTGAGATACAGGCGGTGGGGGTTTTCAAGGCAAGCGACTACTGGCTAAAAAAAATCGGTGGGGAGACTGGGCGGAGCGGCGATCGGTCCAGACTGACAAAGCAGATTGGCAATGCCGTGGCCCGTGAGCTGTATGCTGACCGCCAAATGAGCTATCCGGGCCACAATGGCTTCTCATTAGTCGACGAGGAGCTTGAGCGACACCCGCACGTCAAAAAGCTACTCGACGAGATGAGCGACTATGGCACGATCGTCGCGTGGCCACACACAACAAAAGAAAAAGACCGGAAGAGCCGTCACAAATTCTATCTCAACCCAATCCTCTGCCCTCAGTTCAAAATTCATTACAAGCGACTAAAAGAGCCCCTCTACATCCACCCATCTCAAGTCGAAGACTGGATGAGAGATGCAGGTCTCGCCCTTCCGCAATCCTATCGACCGCGAACCAACCGCGATAATCCACAAAGCCTTCCGCTCTTCGAGCGAGAGTGAATGAACATTTTTCGACCTTGGGGGCCTGTCGAGTGGCTGCTTGATCGCCTTGGCAATGAACCCTGGTCATTGCTGGCGTGTAGCGGGAGTGAGCACCGCAGCGTTGCATTTGCCAAGCATCTGACACGCGCTCCACTCCGAGACGCATCGATTGTTACCATTCGTGACCCCGATCCGTTAGATGCCGAAGCGCTGGAGGCGCGATTAGCGATACGTTTCAAAGAACTCGAGGAGGCTGGTTTCAAAGGCGATGAAATGCGTAGAGCGGAACTTCTTTCTGGTCTCGACGATATCCGAGGCTATGTGTCCGCACTCGCCGACGCTGGGACCACAAGGATATTACTGGACATAACGTCCTTGCCGAAGATGTGGTTCTTCCCAATTGTTCAAGCAGCTTTGGAAGACTCTAGGTTCGGAGACATTGTTGCAACTTACACCTCCGCGACCGAATATGCCGAACAACTCTCCGAAAACGTGGCGCCGCTACGCGTCCTGCCAGGGTTCTACGCTGAAGACGGACGAAGTCGACACGATTCGCTGATCGTAGGAATCGGCTTCGAGCCTTTGGGCCTCGTACCGCTGTTAAGCGACCAAGTTTCCGATAAGATCAGACTCATTTTTCCATTCCCACCTGGACCACCTGGGCACCGACGCAATTGGATGTTCGTGAAGCAGATCGAGGAACTTACTCAAACCGAGCAAATCGAGCCACCGGACCGCGTCCACATCCACATGTACGATTGCCCGCAGGTGTTCGATGCATTGTGCGATATGACGGAGAATGGCCATCAGACTGCCGCCATTGCACCCTATGGGCCGAAAACAGTGTCGCTCGCGATGTGTCTCTTCTCACTAGCGGTTGCGGCGGCGGGCCGACCGCGAGTGCCAGTGTATTATGCTCAACCGCTTCGTTACGCGCTGGATTACACGTCAAACGTACGGATGCGAGGTAGTGTGCCCGATACGACAGGCTATTGTTTACGCCTTGCCGGCCGCAATCTCTATTCGCTACCTGGCTGATGATGAGGCGAAGGGGTGCCGTCGACACGGAGGACGAGTAGGCGGATCAGGCGCATTTATTTTCATTTCCTGCGACTCGGCCTCGGAGCCTGCTGCCAACGTTGTGGTCCTAGAAAGGTGACGAGACGGCTCGTTAGATCACCGACACTTCGAACCTCGCATTCCCACAGGACAAGAATTTGCCATCCCATCGACGACAGAGTGCATACAGCCCGTACGTCACGCTCTCTGTTCTTTCTCAGCTTGCTACCCCAATAGTCGGCACGCGTTTTCGGAATTCTACCGTCTGGGCAGCCTTGGTGACCGTGCCAAAAACAGCCATGCACATAAATCGCTCTGCGACGGCGCGAGAACACCAAATCAGGCGTGAAGCCAGCAATTCGGCGCCCAAGCCTGTATCTATATCCAAGTTGGTACACTAGCCGACGAACTAGAAGTTCTGGCTTGGTGTCCCGACCACGAATGGCGGCCATAATTCGTCGGCGCTGATCTGGAACGTCAGGCCAAGGCGCGTTCTTTGGTGTGAGGTTCACGATATCGCCACTAGGACGCGCATTCGATGGTTCCTGATCATCAATCGGCGGCGGCGCAGCGGCGCAATGCCAATTGATGTGAGTCATTACAGGACAAATATCACCAGAAGGAACGCAACACGAGCGTGACAAAAGCACAAAATGAAAGTGAATTCAGATGGCAAGATAATGATATGCGGATAACAAATCCGCGCGTCACAAATGACGAACTTTGATTGCCGATCGGCTGTTTTCGCCACGGTGCTCCATGACTCTTACTCCCTTCGGATCAGTCCTGTTACGCCAACTACAAACAGCGTGGTAAAAAACCAGCCCGCCAGAATATGAACTAAGAGATAGATTCTGGCACGAAAACCTCGCGGACGATCACCGTTTGGACCCCAATATTCTTTCTGCTGCAGATTGACGATCGGCAATAGCGTATCCGCTGAATAAATCCATCGGTTATAAATTGGATAACCAGTTGGTAGCTGCTTTTGCTCTCGCAATAATGCGGAGGCGGCATCTTTCAAAGGTACTCGATCGGGCGGACTTAGGTTAAAGAAATGTGTGCCAAGGCCGAGAAACACTAGCATCCAGACTGCGGCAAGCCATGGGCGATATCCGTATCCACATGTAACGTCCATAAGCAGGTTGCCAAACCACGGGAGCAATCCAGGATGCATATAGGTCCGCGCCTCGCGATGCCGGGCGATAGCGATCATCTTGGCATCGTAATCGTGGCCCGCACGCCGAAGCACCGAGCTTAGCATTGTGAAGGGTTGCGGATTGAACGCCTTGGGCTTGAAGCCTCGCAGCCAATTGAGGCGAGATCGCCAATCCGTGCGAGAATTACCGGACAACAAACCATATTCAAATCCATTAAGCAGGACCATGCCGGCTTTGGGCCACTGCGTTCCTTCATCGATAAAGACCCCAACTTTGGCATTTGCGAGTGATACCATGCCTTCACCGCACGTAATATCGGTGAACTGGAAAACCCCGGTAACTTTCAGTCGGTTAAAGAAAATCAACTCGCTGCCGTTTTGCACTGCCCCATTTCGAATGAACAGGCTTCCGCCGATTCCGGCCCCAGTCATCCGAAGCCCGCCATCAATTAGAGCGGGCTCGCTCTTCCCGAGCTCGGGGCGCTCGTCAGGACGAATGAACACGTCGCCGTCGATTTTTGCGCGCTCCATATCCAGAGCTACTGCGCCGGGATTAATAATTTTGGTGCCGGATAGGTTGACAGTTCGGCCGACCTGCACATCGCGAAGCATAACTAATCCCGAGACCGTTGATCGCGTAAGAACGAGGTAACGCCCGATTTGAATGCCTTCGGCGGCGATTGCGGCTAGAGCAGGAGGACCGCCGCTGATAGAAGCACCCGAGGTAATGAAAAGACTGCCTCCAATGCTCGCGTTGATGATGAAAATTTGACCTTTAATGACGGCGGGCTGCATCCTATTGCGCGATTGGATCTGCCGGATCAACACGTCACTCCCTATTCGAATTCGCTCCAGGTCTAAGGCCCTCGCACCCGAATTGTCGATCGTCATGCCTGAAAAATTTGCGTTGCGGCTTACTTGCGCGTCGCGGAGCATAACCAACCCCGTAACGGTGGTTTGCGCTAGGCTAAAGTCGCCCCCGATCTGGAGTCCCCCTCCCGCGATTGCCGCGGCGGAGGGGGGTGCCTTGCCACCTTTTTCGATTAAACTCCCCTCGATAAGTGCCGAGCCTTCGATCGATGCATTAGACAGAAGTAGATAACCGACAATGGTGCTTGGAATCTGTTTCGCCTTGGATGGCCGCCCTTCTTCGAAGGGCCTAATCAATAGATCGCCGACTATCTTGGCTTGGTCGAGGTCGAGCGCTACGTCGCCCGGTCTTGATATTGTTATGCCCGTCATAATGACATTCGCGCCAACCTGAATTCTGCGCAGCGCCAACAGGCCACGTACCGTTGCTTGAACGAAAGAGAGAAATCCGCCAATCACAGTGCCATTTCCTCGGACTGCGATCTCTGAATCGAACTCGGCTTCTGCAAACGAGCAGTAACCTCCGATCTTTGCGCCATCGAGATCTACGCTGCTGTTGAAGCAGCCTTTTTCGCCGTCCAGCGCGTACCCTATCTGTGACCCGTCTAACGAGATAACCGCTGCGGCCGAAAATCCGTCCCGCAAATGCACGGACCCGCCGACATTCAAGCGTTTGGCGAGAATAGGCGACCGATCGCTCATCGTTGAACCGCGCAAGTCAAGATCGCGCGTTAGCAAAGCGCTTTCCAGGTCGATTGGCCCGCCAAACTGGCACTTGTGAAATAACAAACTTCCTTCGAATTGGGCATGACGTGCGCGCAACGCCGAAAGTGCGCATGCGTTGAACGATGTGGTTTGCATGCGCGCGTCGTCACAGTCGATCGCATCCGTAAAAACGCATCGCGTAAAAATGAGCGGGCGCTTGATTGTAGCCCCACGAAGGTCGACTCTATCATCAATCCGCGCACCTACAATCTCGAGCGGCTGATCCGTCAGACCAAAAGTGGCCGAACCGAGAAGGACGTCGCGCAACAGGGCACTAGCAATGACGCGTTCCGGGCCCCATTGTGGGCTCCTGTCGAGATTGTCAGCGTCAGTATGCACCGAAAAATCGCATGGCTTTCGCCTTGAAACCGCGTCCAAGAGCCTTTGTTCGGGATTCATTTGTCACCTAACGGAGATACTGATCGAACCTTGCCCCCTAGGGCGCCGCAAACGCCCTGTACCCTCTTGATTTGTAAACCTGAGAAAGAATGACCCCGGGCGCCGATCAGCGCCCCATCCCCACGTCGGTTTTACAGCAACGTCCTCTATGGGCATTGGGGGCATCCAGCTCAAGCCGACTGATGGCCGGTTTACCCCGAAGCCGAAGTGGTTGAATATCTGCTTTACGCCGCCAGGGAAAATCCCATGGGATCATCCTGTCTAGAAGTACACGGCTTATTCCTGCTGAACAAGCCGTGAGGCCAGCCCTAAGAACGAACCGCGCATTCGGGGCAAACGTCAAACCAAAAACACTTTGAGGCAACATGGCTTGCTGACTGGCGGTCGTAAGTGCAAACCGAAACTCTCAACCCCTGGAACGATTTACGTTTGCTGAGACCTTCAGATAAATTTGGTAGTTTGTCGTCGCCCAAGGACTGTTGATATTTTTGTGCATGCTCGACCACAGCCGGTTCTTCAAACCTCTGTGTCGGTTGATGCGGCGAGGTTGGCGAACGCTCGACATTCGTCGGTCGAAAAGCGCCCATGAACGCGGCGCTGCTGAGACGCGGCGCATGCCGCGACCGATCGACATCGAGATCGACGGCGGCATCACGCCCGAGCATGCCGCCACGGTCGCCCGCGCCGGCGCCAATGCGCTGGTCGCGCGTTCAGCAGTTTTCAAAGGTGGCAAGCCCGACGATTACCGCGCCAACATCACAGCGATCCGCAACGCGGCTGCAATGGCGCGCGGCGAAGCGGCGTGAGCCGCTGGCATTGGGGCCACAATTTTTTCCGCAGCCTGGGGCTGTCCGGTGGTAATTTGTCACCTCGGAACAGTCATCCCGCCAAATCGATTGGCCGGCTTTGGAGCCAATATGCACATCGTGCAACACCTGATTGCCAGTGCCAGTGCTCGACCCCAGCGCGTTCGGCCCCGCCGGGGGCGCCGAACTGTCCAAAGGGCGCACGCCGCGATCCAATGACGCGAAGGCTCCGCCAAGATCGATCGGCCGGATGGCCGGCAATATCTATTCGCGGCCGCTGTACTGGGCCGGGCGGCTCGCGGGCGAGAAGTCCGGTCATTCGTATACCTGCTCGGCCCAATTGGTCGCGCCGGGCATTATCGCCACCGCGGCGCATTGCGTGCGCGACGAGTGGACCGGGACGTTCTTCTCGAACGTCCTCTATCAGCATCAATACCTTGCCGGCGTCTCGGCCCGCGACCTCGGTGCCGAATGCATGGCGACCTATAACAACTGGGTCTCAAGTGCCTTCTCGAAACGTCGATGGGATTACGCGACGGTCAGGCTCAGCGGCGGCAAAGACCTCGGACACTTCGGCTGGCAGTACAACTGGTGGGGCGTTCACGGGCGGGCACCAAAGATCGGCTATCCGGTCGGCATCGATGGCGCCGAAATGATCCAGGTCGACTACGGCAACCTCATCGATCCCGGCTGGGACGGCATCGTCGGGCTGCGGCACAACAATCCGCGCAATCAGGAAGGGTCGAGCGGCGGCGCATGGGTCGGCCGTTATGACACGTCCGACAGTCCGCAAGGCAACTGGGTCATCAGCGTCACGTCATTCCGCGCCGAAAACGATCTGTCGACCTCCTACGGCCCATACTGGGACGACAATTTCGTGCGGCTGATCAATACGGCGCAGACCGGCTGTCGCTGATTGCGCGTTGCGTCTTGAGCGCGGCTGCGATGCGCGCTGCGATAGCTTCGGACGCACGTCGTAGCGGATCGTTATCGAGATGCGCATATCGCGCGGTCGTTGCTGCATGAGCGTGGCCTAACAATCGGCCAATGATCGGCAAGCCCAGCCCGCCACCAGCGCCGAAGCTGGCGTGGGTAGGCTTGGTGCCTTGACAGGAATAAGCTTGTCGCCACGTTCCCCAAGACGCCGCTTCGAGCACGGTCATGCGCCGTGTAGCACTGGGCCGCGCATTAGCATTGGCTCCTCGCTTCAGCGCAAGCTTCGCATTTTCAATATCCTGAATGAGGACAGCATCCCACAGCAACTGATCTTCAGTCGCGCTCGCCACGGCCGAGGTGGCCCAAGTAAACGCCACCATTAGGACGGCAATTCCTCCTGGCATCATCCAATCCTCCCCTTAACGCACGCTGCCCAGCCCAAAAGTACGTCGATTGAGTTATTTTCGGAACGATCGTTCCTGGCACTATCGTTCCTATTATAGTTGCCATTTTGTCCATGGACTTGAAAGAGGCCATGGCGACCAACGTGCGCCGCGCCCGCCATGCCAGAGAGCTGACCCAAGAGGAGTTGGCTGATCGGGCCGGACTGAGCGTTCGTTATCTCGGCTCGATCGAACGTGCTGGGGTGTCTGCAAGTGTTACGGTGTTGGGACGCCTCGCCCGAGCTCTGCGTGTCGATCCATGCGATTTGATCCGCACACGATCGCGCCAGTGACCCCAGGCTCTCGCCGAGCTCGATTTGCAAAATCGCCGCGTGTCAGGAGAAGCACCCGGAATTCCTAATGCAACTGCAAAGCGGGGGGTGCGCCCCACCCACCCCCGGTCTTTTGGAACTTGCAGAAGCATCGCTGAGCTAGACCGATGGGTGAGCAAGTTTAGTGATAGCGCTGCGCCGTACATACACGACCATTGTCGATCTGATAACCTCCGCACTCGATACTTGTTCAGCAATCGTGGACCCAGGCAACATTGCCGCATGTTGTGGATTGATTTGTGGGATGGATCAAAAGGTGCTAATTTTTTTTAGTAAAATCAAAAGGATATTTGACAACATGGCGGAGAGGGTGGGATTCGAACCCACGATACGGTTTCCCGTATACACGCTTTCCAAGCGTGCGCCTTAAGCCACTCGGCCACCTCTCCGGTGAAGTCTTTCTAGCGGCGCACGCATCTCTCCTGCAAGCCGCGCGCAACCGCGCTGGCGCGGCTTAAGCTAGGAGGCTGGGCAAGAATTGGGGTTTCAGCGAATTCCGATGCGTAAGTCGTTGATTTGACTCATGTCAAAATCGCGAGATAGCCATTCTTGCCCAGCCTCTACTCATCACCCGCCGCTGCAATCCTTCTACCGGCGCGAGCATCTTACATGCAAGACACCCGCTCACAGGCAAACAACCTCGCTGCGTGCATACGCCCGGGCCGCACCGAGACTAGCTGACGAAACGGACGTCGCCCGCCTCGCTCGTGTCGTAGCCGGAAAGCTCGGTCGCGCGTTCACGGAACGCCGGCAGGCGCAGGAACTTGAACAGCGCCTGCGGACCGCTCTGGAAATAGTCGCGCTGGCGCAACGCCAGGTCGAAGCGCTCCCAGGTGAGCGGCACGAAGCCCAAGCCGGCGGACTGCGCGACCGAGCGCGTGGCAATGCCGCAATCGGCGCGGCCGGCACGCACCGCCTGGGCGATGTCCGGCCCGGTTGGGCAGACCGGCTTGACCGTCGTCATGGCAGCGAGCGACAGGCCCCCGCGCGCCAACAGTGCAACCAGGAGCAATTGCGCGCCCGCGCCCTGTGGGCGCAATGCCAAGCGTGCATGCCGCGCCGCCACGCTGGCGATATCGCCGAGCTCGAGCGGGTTGCCGGCCGCGACGACCAGCCCCTGTTCACGCTGAGCGAATGCGATCAGGACCCCGTCGTGGAGTCCGGGCGCGCTGGCGACCGCCTCGGGATTCGCGGCCTCGTCGTCGCCATCGAGGCGGTGGAGGTGAATGGCGGCCGCGATCACCTCCCCGTGGATTAACCGGGTCAAACCGGCTTCGCTGCCCTCCGGCAGGCTGGCGAGCCGCGAACCGCTTTCGCGCAACGCCCAATCGAGCAGCGGATCATGGCTGCCGCCCACGACCGGCGGCGGCGGCGCGATGGCGAAGCCCGGAGCCGCCAGCCCGGCGGCCAGCCAGCGATCGAGCGCCGCCTTCGGGAACAGCCACTTACCGGTGACCTTGGTACAGGGCACGGTGGCGGCGGCAACGAGATCGTAGAGCTTGCGCTCGGAGAGCCGCAGGTAGATCGCCGCTTCTTCGGTCGTAAGCAGTGCCGACATACGAACCTTCCTGCAAGCTTATGAAAGAAATACCCCAATTGACCGCTTTAGGAACGAATGCAACATAACAGCAAAACCGGCTTGGACCAACATCATGTCCGCGCTCGAACTGGTCCTGGCGGGCGATCCGGCCCTTTTCGCCATCGTGCGCCTGTCGCTGATCGTCAGCCTGTCGGCCGTGGTGTGTGCCGCCGTCATCGGCCTGCCCTTCGGCGCCCTGATCGCGCTCACGCGCTTTCCCGGCCGCGAGATCGTCATCGTCGTGCTCAACGCGCTGATGGGCTTGCCGCCGGTCGTGGTCGGCCTCACGGTCTATCTGCTGCTCTCGCGCTCGGGTCCGCTCGGCTCGTGGGGCCTGCTGTTCACGCCGCAGGCGATGATCATCGCGCAGACGATCCTAATCGCACCGATCATCGCGGCGCTCGCACGCCAGACCGTCGAAGACCTTTGGGCCGAATACCGCGACGAGCTTGACGCGATGGGTATCGGCGCCGGCGGCCGCGTTGCGACACTATTGTGGGATGCGCGCTTCAGCCTCACGACCGCGCTGCTGGCGGGTTTCGGGCGCGCCGCGGCGGAGGTCGGCGCGGTAATGATCGTCGGCGGCAACATCGACGGCTTCACCCGCACCATGACGACAGCGATCGCGCTGGAGACGTCGAAGGGCGATCTGCCGCTCGCCATCGGGCTCGGCCTCGTATTGATCCTCATCGTGATTGTCGTCAATGCAGCGGCCTGGGGCGTGCGCCGCGCCGGCGAACGCCTGGCGGGGTGACGATGCGCGCACCAATCGCCGACCTTCCGATCGTGCTCGCAGACGTGTCGTTGCACGTGCGCGAGGTGATGATCCTCGACCGCATCGGGCTCGAGCTCGGGCCTGGAGCGCCGACCGTGCTGGTCGGGCCGAACGGCGCCGGTAAGACTACGCTCCTGCGCCTCGCCATGGGGCTGTTGCGGCCCACGCACGGAGACATCACCTGGGGCGGCCGTTCGAACGCATCGCCAACGCGGCGCGCCATCGTATTTCAGCGTCCGGTCATGCTCCGGCGCAGCGCCGCCGGCAATCTCCGCTATGCGCTACGGGCGGCTGGTGTCGCGCGCTCCGAATGCGCCGCGCGGATCGAGCGCCTGCTCGCGCTCATTGGCCTCTCGGGACTGGGCGACCGTCCGGCGCGAAAATTGTCGGGCGGCGAGCAGCAGCGGCTCGCGCTGGCGCGCGCCCTCGCCAAGGACCCGCAGGTCTTGTTCCTCGACGAGCCCACCGCGAGCCTCGATCCGGCCGCCGCCAAGGCGGTCGAGGATGTCATCGCCGCCGTGACCACGCAGGGCATCAAGGTGGTGATGTCGACGCACGATCTCGGGGAGGCGAGGCGCATCGCCGGCGAGATCGTGCTGTTGCACCGTGGGCGCGTGGTGGAGACCGCCGAAGCGGCGGAATTTTTCAACAATCCGAAAACCGACGAGGCGCGGCGATTCACGGCAGGCGAACTGCTGGTTTGAGACAAGGAGGACCTGAGATGTTGACCCGCCGCATTGCATTAATCGGCGCCACCCTAGCGCTGCTCGCCGCGGCGCCCGCGTTCGCGCAGGACAAATCGATCGTCGTGGCTTCGACCACGTCGACGCAGGACTCCGGTCTGTTCGGCCACATCCTCCCGCTGTTCAAGGGCAAGACCGGCATCGAGGTGCGCGTGGTGGCGCAGGGCACCGGTCAGGCGCTTGATACCGGCCGGCGCGGCGATGCCGATGTACTGTTCGTGCACGCCAAGGCGCAGGAGGAAAAATTCGTCGCCGACGGATTCGGGGTGAAGCGCTATCCGGTCATGTACAACGACTTCGTGCTGATCGGCCCGAAGGGCGACCCGGCCGGCATGACCGACATCGTCGAGGCACTCAAGGCGATCAAGGGAAAGGCCGCGCCGTTCATCTCGCGCGGCGACCGCTCGGGCACCCACATCGCCGAGCTCGATCTCTGGAAGGCGGCTGGCATCGACGTCGCCAAGGAGAAGGAAGCGCACACTCTCGGCCCCTGGTACAGGGAGATCGGCCAGGGCATGGGCGCGGCGCTCAATACCGCGTCGGCCTCGAGCGCCTATGTGCTCGCCGACCGTGGCACCTGGATCTCGTTCAAGAATCGCGGCGAGCTCGACATCGCGGTGCAGGGCGACAAGCGCCTGTTCAACCAGTACGGCGTGATGCTGGTGAATCCCGCCAAGCATCCGCACGTGAAGAAAGACCTCGGCCAGGCCTTCGTCGACTGGCTGGTGTCCGCGGAGGGCCAGAAGGCGATCGCCGACTACAAGATCGAAGGCCAGCAGTTGTTCTTCCCCGATGCGAACGTGCCGGGGGCGTGATGCGCACATTTGCATTCGCGCTTATGGTTGCGGCGATGGCCACGCCCGCACATGCCGCCGATCCGGTTCTGTTGCACGCCGCCGGCAGCCTGCGGACGTCGCTCACCGAAGTTGCCGCCGGTTTCGAGAAGGCGTCGGGATTGAAGGTGCAGATGAAGTTCGGCGCGTCCGGCCTGCTCAAGGACGAGATCGCAGGCGGGGCAAAGGCGGAAGTCTTCGCCTCCGCGAACATGGAACATCCGAAGGCGCTCGCCGCTGCCGGAAAGAGCGGACCGGTGGTGCTGTTTGCGCGCGATCAGATGTGTGCGCTGTTTCGTCCGGGGCTCACGGTCACGACCGCGGCGCTGCTCGATCGCATCCTCGATCCGGAGGTGAAGCTCGGCACCTCGACGCCGGCCGCCGATCCATCCGGCGACTATGCCTGGGAGATTTTCCGCAAGGCCGAGAGGCTAAAGCCGGGGGCCTTCGCGGCGCTGGAGAAGAAGGCGATCAAGCTCGTTGGTTTCGCGGGAGCGCCGGCTGCGTCCGCGGGCCGCAGCGTCTACGCGATGCTGGTGAGCGAGGGCAAGGCCGATGTTTTCCTGACCTATTGCACCAACGTCATGGACGCGCAGCGCGAGGTACCGGCCTTGCAGATGGTCCGCCTGCCGGACGCGCTGGCGGTTGCAGCCGACTACGGGCTTACGGTTATGGATGGTGCCTCCGCGAACGCCTCCCGCTTCGCAATGTACATCCTCTCCGTCGAAGGCCAGCGTGTGCTCGCCCGCTTTGGCTTCGCCGCGCCGGCTTTACCGCAATAGCGCGAAGGGCTCTCCCCACCCCCTTTTCAAGAAGCGAAATCCATGCGATTGTCGCTGTATCCAAATGGATATAGCGATGCCGTCAAAATCTTCGCAGGTACCTGTCAGCGTCTATGACGTTCCTGTCGCCGACAGGAAGACGAGGCCGATTGCCGAGCTGATGACCATTGCGACCGGGAACGCGGTCACCGCGGCCGTGCCTGATGCAGGCACTCGCGACGACCCCGATCGCAAGACCCGCTATCGCGTCTGGGACCTGCACACGAGCCTACACTGCTCGATCATCGGCACATGCCTGACGCAGGCCGAGCTCGTCCGCCTGCTGCGGCGGCTCAAGGTCGAGGGTGTCGACACTGCCAGCGACCACGACCTGCACATGCTGGGGGTCCTGCTGGCCGCGCGCCCGAAAGAGGGCGCGAAGCTCCTGCAGAAGGTGCTCGACAAACGTCACAGCCTTGCCATCAAGCGCTTCGCCAAAGCGCGTAACCTCGATGAGCTCGCCGCGCTGTGGCGCGAGGCCTTAAACGGTGGCGACATTCCCGGGGCCTACTGGGCCATACTCACGCACCCAGTTTCGTCCGACAAATTGACGCGGCGCGTGTTCGGCGACGTACACATGCTTTCGCACCTTGTCGGCGCGACCAATCGTGCCGATATCCACCGCCTGCGCGAGTTGGAGCAGCAGAACACGGCATTGGTTGAAAAGATCGACAGCCAACAGAAGCGCCTGCGTGGCGACCTCGCGGAGCGTGATGAGACCATCCGCGGTCTCAGAAACCTCCTCGCGCGCAAGACCGACGACGAACGGCGGCTGACGGCGCGCGCGAACGGCGCCAGCAACCTGCTGGAGGTCGTCCACGAGCTTGAGCGCCGTCTGGACGAGGAGATCGCGCGGCGGCAAGCAGCCGAGAATAACGTCGCGTTCGTCTCCGCTGCCTACGAGGACGCGAATCGCAATCGCGAAGCCGCCGAATCCGAACGCGATGCGCTGCGCCGCGAAATGGCGGCGATCGAAAGCCAGCTCGACGCCGTATTGCAGCCGGAGGATGACCCGCCCTCCAACCAGGTCGATCTTTCCGGCATGACAGTCCTGTACGTCGGCGGACGAGCCAAACAGGTGCCGCAACTGCGGGCCCTGGTCGAGCGCGTCAACGGGCAATTCCTCCATCACGACGGCGGCTTGGAAGACAGCGCCGCGCTGCTGCCCGGTCTGGTAAGCCGCGCCCATATCGCGGTCTTTCCGGTCGACTGCGTCAGCCATAACGCGGTCACGTCGGTGAAGCGGTTCTGCGAACAGCTTGGCCGGCCGTATGTGCCGATCCGAACATCAAGCCTGTCCTGCCTGTTGTCCGCGCTCGCAACACTGCCGCATGGGTCCTTCATCCCGACGCTGCAATAGACTGGATTTGCCCCTTTCAACCTGATCGCCCGATGCTAACCTTGGCGCTGGAACCAATCCGGTGCGCCATGGCGTCGAGCCAGTCCAGACTGACGTTGCGGGTCGACTTCGGTGACAAGCGGGCGATCGGCCCTGGCAAGATCAGGCTCCTGGAAGCGATCGAGAAGAACGGCTCGATTTCCCAGGCCGGCCGCTCGCTCGGCATGTCGTACCGGCGCGCGTGGCTATTGATCGACGACGTTAACCGCTGCTTCCGCAGCGCGGTGGTAACGACGCAGCCCGGCGGCAAGAGTGGCGGTGGCGCCGAGTTGACCGACTTCGGCCGCAAGCTCGTACAGAGCTACCGCGCCATCGAGGCGCAGGCGACCTCGGCCGCGGAAGCGCGCCTGCAGGCCCTGGAAGCCAATCTGCGCGCGCCGCGGGCGCGCCCGACCGACAAGCTCAACAAGCTGTCGAAGCGGCTTCAGGCAGGTAAATAGCGCGCTTCCTTTTCGCATTGCCGGCGTTATATTCCATCATATATGCCGGTCGAATCGTGGCCGAAGGCTCATCATCGAACACGAAGGAGTGAAACATGAAGAAGCTGAGCGCACGCAATCAGCTCAAGGGCAAGATTGTCGACGTGACGAAGGGCGCGACCACCTCGCATGTGCGGATCGACATTGGCCAAGGCGTCGTGATCACGGCGTCGATCACGAACGAAGCCGTTGCCGATCTCGGTCTCGAGAAGGGCACGGAGGCCTGGGCCGTGATCAAGGCGTCGGACGTGATGGTCGGCGTGTGATAAGCTCCAGTGCCCGCAATGGTGCGGCGCGCGAGACCCCGATGCCCAGGCGCTCCTCGATCGGCTTCATGGGAATCTTCGGCCGCTCCGCCGACCTGCGGCAGTTCGATCTCGCTTTGCGGGCGGTGGACCTGCACCCGAAGCTCGTTCCCGAGGCCGTCAAGCTGACCGCCGTGAGCCTCGTCAAGGAGCAGGCGAACAGCGACGATCCCGCGCCGGCAGCCTACCAGTCCGCCGCCGAGATCGTCGCCTATTGCATGGTCGGCGCGGACGGCTTCGCCCACGTGAACGGCGAGGCGGCGACGCTTGCGGTCGAGCGGCGCATCGAGGCGGCGCTGGCGGCGGGCGACAGCCTCGATGCCCAACTGGTGCTGCTGACCCTGCACGCCAAGGTCATCCAGCCGAGCGTCGTCCACCAGTATGCGCTCGAAAGCGCACGCGGCTGACCGCAACACGATGAATGAATCGAACGCGAGGCGAGCCCATGCTGTTTGACCGCCGCACCCTTCTCACCGGCCTCTCCGCCGCGCTGCTGAGGCCGCGAGGCGCGCACGCGGCCACCGTGACCGACGGCGCCGGGCGCGCGGTGCCGGTGCCGGCCAAGGTCGAGCGCGTGTTTCCCGCAGGTCCTCCGGCCGCAATCCAGCTCTACACGCTCGCGCCCGACCTCCTGCTGGGCTGGCCGCGCCCCAACCGGCCGGAGGAGCGCGAGTTCCTGCATCCGCAATACGGCGCGCTGCCGGAGGTCGGGCGCATCACCGGCCGCGGCAACACTGCCAACCTCGAAGTGGTGCTCGCGCTCAAGCCCGACCTCATCCTGGATATCGGCAGCGTGAACGCGACCTACGTATCGCTCGCCGACCGCGTGCAGGAGCAGACCGGCGTTTCCTATGCGCTGCTTGACGGCCGCTTCGACGGCATCGCGGCGAGCTACCGCACCATGGGCGCGTTGATCGGCCGGCAGCAGGCGGCCGAGGCGCTCGCGCGCAATACCGAAGACACCGTGAAGACGATCACGGGCCGTATTGCGGCGATCCCGCCGGAGCGGCGGCCGCGTGTCTACTACGCACGCGGGCCGCGTGGACTCGAAACCGGGCTCGGCGGCTCGATCAACGTCGAGACGATCGAGCTTCTGGCGCGCAACGTCGCGGGCGAAACGCGCGGCGGCCTCTCCAATGTATCGGTCGAGCAGGTGCTGTTGTGGGACCCGGATGTGATCGTCACCATCGACCTCACCTTCGCGGCTAATGTCTATAGCGACCGCGCCTGGGCGCCGATCGCAGCCGTGCGCAACAAGCGCGTGCACCTGTCGCCCAGGCTGCCGTTCGGCTGGGTCGATTTCCCGCCGTCGGTGAACCGGCTGATGGGGCTGTGGTGGCTCGCGAAGATTTTGTATCCGGACCTGTTCCCCGAGGATTTGCGGGCGCGCACGCGCGAGTTCTACCAGCAATTTTATCACGTGGCGCTGAGCGACGCGCAGATCGACCGCGTGCTGGCGGGGCGGGATTGAGTTGGCGCATGGCGCGGGCTGACGGCGCCACGCTTTCGGTGTCATGCCCCGCGAAAGTGGGGCATCCAGCCTTGCGACCGTAATAAGGACTGGATCATCCGCTTTTGCGGATGATGCCAGCGGGCATCACGGACTGGCGATTTCCGGATAAAGATCAATCCAGCCTGGATTGGTCTTTTCGATAAGTTCTATCTTCCAGCCGCGGTTCCATTTTTTCCGCCGCTTTTCCCTGCGGATTGCCGCTTCAATATCGCTGTGCTGCTCGAAGTACACGAGACGATGGACGTCGTATTTCTTTGTGAATCCATCTGCGACGCCCAGGCGATGCTCATAAACCCTTCGGACCGGATCGTTGGTCACGCCAATGTAGAGCGTCCCTCCGCGTCCGCTCGCGAGAATGTAAACCCAATACGAGCGTTCCATGGTAAACCGTGGCGCTGCATAGACTGGGTCATCCGCTTTCGCGGATGATGACATTGAAGTTTGCTGCCTACGATAGCAGGTTGCCTCACTATCAAGTTGCCTCCAATGCCACGCTCCTTCCCTATTGGCCTCGCCATCGCGTTCGCCGTCCTCGCGGCAGGCATCATCGTTGCCTTCATGGTGGGCCGCTATCCGGTAGGACTCGGCGAACTGTTCGACGTGCTGTGGTCGCGCGTAGTCGGAAGGCCGACAACCGCGCCGCCGGCGGTCGAGAACGTCGTGCTGCTGGTGCGCGGACCGCGCGTGGTCGCGGCGGTGCTGGTCGGTTCTGCGCTCGCGGTTGCCGGAACCGCGTTCCAGGGGCTGTTCCGCAACCCGCTGGTGTCGCCCGACATCCTCGGCGCGTCGTCAGGCGCGGCGCTGGGCGCGGTGATCGGCATCTTTTTCTCGCTCGGCGTCATCGGCATCGAGGTGCTGGCGTTCGCGGGCGGGCTCGCGGCGGTCGCAGCGGTCTACGTCATCGGCTCGATGCTGCAGTCGCGCGACCCGATCCTGGTGCTGGTGCTCACCGGCGTCGTGGTCGGCGCGCTCCTCGGCGCCGGCGTCGGCCTCGTGAAATACCTCGCCGATCCCTACAACCAGCTTCCCGCGATGACATTCTGGCTGCTCGGCTCGCTCGCCGCCACGACGGTCTCCGACCTGCTGCCGCTGCTCGGCCCGGTCGCGTTCGGCACGCTCGTGCTGGTGGCCCTGCGCTGGCGCATGAACGTGATGTCGCTGCCCGAAGAGGAGGCGCGCGCACTCGGCGTGTCGACCGGCCCGCTGCGTATCGCTATCGTCGCCGCCGCGACGCTCGTCACCTCGGCGAGCGTCGCCACGTCAGGAATCATCGGCTGGGTCGGCCTGGTGGTGCCCCATCTCGCTCGCGCCCTGGTCGGACCGGATTTCCCGAAGCTGCTGCCGACCGCGGCACTGCTCGGCGGCGGCTACCTCCTGTTCATCGACACGCTGGCGCGCACCGCGGCACCGATCGAGATTCCGCTCGGCATCCTCACAGCTGTCATCGGCACGCCGTTCTTCATCTGGCTGCTCGCCGGCATGCAGAAGACCTGGTCATGAGGCTGTCCGGCCACCGCGCAACATTCCCATGTCGTCATCCGCGAAGTTTCCGCTGTCATCATCCGCGAAAGCGGATGATCCAGTCTCGAAGCGATTGCGGCTCACGAAGGCTGGATGCCCGCTTTCGCGGGCATGACAATCGAGGATGGCGTGACAACAGACAGGCCGCTTTCCCATGACTCTCAACGGCCAGAATCTCACCATCGGCTATCATGACCGCGTCGTCGGCACCGGCCTGGACGTGGCGCTTGCGCAGGGCGAGGTGCTGGCGCTGCTCGGGCCCAACGGCGGCGGCAAGACCACGCTGCTCAAGACCCTGCTCGGCATCCTGCCGCCGCTCGCCGGCGAGGCGCAGATCGACGGCCGCTCGCTCGATCGCTATTCGATCCGCGAGCGCGCGCGCCGCATCGCCTATGTGCCGCAGGTGCACACGCCGAGCTTCGCCTTCACGGTCGAGAGCGTCGTGCTGATGGGCCGCACCGCGCACGGCAATGTCTTCAGCCGGCCATCTGCGAAAGACCACGATATCGCCCGCCGCGCGCTTGCGCAGTTCGGCATCGGTTCGCTGGTGGAGCGGCCCTACACGATGATCTCCGGCGGCGAGCGGCAGCTTGTGCTGCTCGCACGCGCGCTGGCGCAGGAGCCGCAGTTCATCGTGCTCGACGAGCCGACCGCGAGCCTCGACTTCGGCAACCAGGGCAAGGTGATGCGCGAGATCCGCGCGCTCGCGGCGTCCGGCCACGGCGTGCTGTTCACCACGCACGATCCCAACCACGCCCTGCGCGCCGCCGACCGCGCCTATCTTCTCCGCGAGGGCGCGAAGGTCGCCGAGGGCGCGGTGGGCGAGGTGCTGACGCGCGTGCAGCTCGAGGCGCTCTATCAGGCGCCGGTGGAGCGGCTCACGGACCGCGACGCCGGCAAGAGCGCGTTTTTGCCGGGGTGATATACGTGGCCGCGCATTCGGTGTCCGGGATTAAGCCCTCTCCCCTTGCGGGAGAGGGCTGCTCGGTCGTTCTGCAAACTCGAAATGGGTGAGGGGTTTGATTCGCAAGATTTTCGCGGAGGTACCCCTCACCCAATGCTTCGCGTGGCGTCGCTGCGGCAGCCCTCCCGAGAAAATGCGGTCATGCTGCCTTTGGTGTGAGCGTGACATGATAGCCCATTTGTTCGAGGCGGTTGACGAGATGGTGCTGAGTGCGGCGTCGGGTTCGGGTGTCGAGATAGTTGGGGCCGAGGTCGCGGTAGGGCTTGCCGGTCGCGAGAATGTGGTAGGCGGCGATGACGATCTTGTGGGCGACGGCGCCGGCCGCGCGCCCCGGTCCACTGCGCGCTCTGATGCGATGGTACTTGTCGCGCAGATAGGTGGATTTGGTGTGTGCGGCGCTGACTGCGGCGGTGTGCAAGGCGCACTTGAGGTGGACATTGCCTTTGCGCGCCGGCGCCCGTCGCGTTCGTGCGCCGCTCTGGTTGTTGCCGGGGGCGACACCGGCCCAGGCCGCCAGACGTGCCGGACTGCCGAAGGCGTTCATGTCGACGCCGTGCTCGGCGATCATGGTGGCGGCGCCGATGCGCTCGACGCCCGGAATGGTGACGAGGAGATCATGCTGCGCGCGATAGGGCGTGAGCTTGTCTTCGATGCGCGCCTCGACGGCAGCGATGCGCGCATCCTCCTGCGCCAGGCCCTTGAGCAGTTCTCCCAGCATGAAGCGATGATCCTCGGTCATGCTGCCGTGCAGGGCGAGTTCGAGTTGTGCCATCTTCTGGGGGAGTGTCAGAAGTTTTGTGTACGGGATTTCTGTGAAGGGTGAGTTTGGTTTCTGTCCATCGATACCGAGGCATCCGCGGCACGGTCAGCAACTTTGCTTGGCCGCACGGAGGGGTCAAGCCCCGAAGCCGCGCAGCGGCGCGCCGCAGGCGCAGGGCTTGACGGCGAGCGTGCGTGCCAAGCGATCATCGGCTGTGCCGCGATGGTTGGTTTCGTCATCGCGCGGTTCCCGGAAAGCGCTCGCCGAACTGGATCGCAAACTGACCCATGGCCGAGGTCCATTCGACCGATCGCCGCCAGCGCAGGCCAGCCTTGCTGATCGCGAGGTACAAGAGCTTGAGTGCGGCATCGTCATTGGGGAAGCTGCCGCGGGTCTTGATGATCTTGCGCAGCGACCGGTGCAATGCCTCGACCGCGTTGGTGGTGTAGATCATCTTGCGGATGCCGGGCGCAAACGCGAAGAACGGCACGACGTAATCCCAGGCCCTGCGCCAGGCCGCTCCGATCGCCGGGTAGCGCTTGCCCCATTCGGCCTCGAACTCCTCCAGCCGCACGAGCGCCATGTCGGCGGTCTCGGCCCGGTAGATCGCCTTGATGGCGGGCAGGATCGCCTTGCGGTCTTTCCAGGACACGAACGCCAGGCTGTTGCGGATCAAGTGCACGATGCAGGTCTGCACGGTGGTCTGCGGGAACACCGTCGTGATCGCCTCCGGGAAGCCTTTGAGCCCATCGACCACGGCGATCAGAATATCGTTGACGCCGCGGGCTTTGAGCTCGTTGACGACCTTCAACCAGAATTTGGCGCCTTCGGTCTGCTCGATCCAAAGTCCGAGCACGTCCTTCTCGCCGTCGGGATTGAGCGCCAGCGCCACATAGACGGCCTTGTTCTTGACCAGCCCCTCGTCGCGGATTTTGACGCGTAAGGCATCGAAGAACACGACAGGGTAGACCGGGTCGAGTGGCCGGTTCTGCCACTCGCGAACCTCGTCCAGCACAGCGTCGGTGACCCGGCTGATCAGATCGGGCGAGACCTCGGTGCCGTAGAGTTCATGGAGGTGGCCCTGGATCTCGCGAACCGTCATGCCGCGGGCGTACAGGCTCAGAATCTTATCGTCGAACCCATCGAAGTGTGTCTGGCCCTTGGCGATCAACTGCGGCTCGAAGCTGCCGGCGCGGTCGCGGGGCACCGCAATCTCGACCTCGCCGTCCTCGGTCAGCACCGACTTCGAACTTGAGCCGTTGCGGCTGTTGCCGCGGCCCCGACCCGCGGGATCGCCCTTCTCGTAGCCCAGATGCTCGGTCAGCTCCGCCCCGAGCGCCCGCTCGATCAAGGCTTTCTTGAGCTGCTTGAACAGCCCGTCGTCACCGGTCAGGTCTTCCGGCTTCTCATAGTTAGCAAGCAGTTGATCCAGCAGTTCCGGTGTGATCGTCGAATTGGTCGTCATGTGAGTCTCCTCTCAAAGGTAAACTCACAGAAACCTCCTTACACAGCGTTCCTGACACCCTCCGTGCGCGCCTCCACCAGCGAGCGGCGGAAGCGCAACAGGTCGCGCAACGCCCGCAGCGGCCGCGGCGGCACGAAGCTCGGCGGGATCAAACCATGGCGCAACAGGTCGGCGATCCACTCGCAGTCCTTCACATCGGTCTTGCGCCCGGGCACGTTCTTGATCCGCTGCGCATTGCCGACCACCAGCGTGAACTCGTCCTCCAGCAGCGCATAGAGCGCGCGCCAGTAGATGCCTGTGCTCTCCATCCCGACATGGCTGCAGCGCTCCTGCTTGAGCCAGTCCCGCAGCAGCAGCAGGCCCGCCGTCGTGGTCGCAAAGCTTCTCACCTCCTTGCGGACCTTGCGGCCGGGCGCGCCGTCCAACAGGCAGGCCACGATCACGGCCTGATGCACATCCAACCCGCAACATCGCTTGATCAACGTTCGCATCGCCACCTCCTTGAGCCAATCGTGACGATCGCTGCGCTGCCACGCGGTCAAGACACTCCCGAGCGCGCTCGCCATTCCCGGCGGCAGCAAATGGTGATACCTAAAGGCAGCGCGGGCCAGTCTCTCCCACGGGGTTCCAGCCACCAAGGGCAGTCGGCCTCTAACGACCACAGCCGTTGTCGCCCGACTGCAGGCCCGCGCGCCAGCCCCATTTTCCTCCAGCGTGGTGCGCGCCTTCGCGCTGGTTGTCTCTCCCGCAAGGGGAGAGGGCACAATCGCTCCTGCCGCGCTGGCGGCCAGAGGCCCTATCGCAACGCGCGCGCTTGCGCGACAATCGTCAAAATCAATTCAGGGAGGCTTCCATGATCCATCGTGTTGCATTTGCCTTTGCATTCATTCTGTCGGCCACACCGTCCCAATCCGCCGAGCTGAAAGTCCTCGGCGCCGGTCCGGTCGAACACGTCTTCAAGGAGCTGATCGTGCCGTTCGCGCGCGATACCGGCCACAAGGTCGAAGGCGAGTTCAACACCGTCGGCTTCATCCAGGACAAGCTCAAGAAGGGCGAAAATGCCGACATCCTCATTCTTTCCGCCGGGGTCATGGAGGAGATGGAGAAGGCGGGCGCCATTTCTGCTGGCTCCCGTATCGAGATCGGCCGCGCGTCGGCCGGCTTTGCGGTGCGCGTGGGCGCACCGGCGCCTGACATTTCCACTCCCGATGCGATGAAGAAGGCGCTCGTCGCTGCCCGTTCGTTCTCTTATGTCGATCCCGCCGGCGGCGGAAGCACCGGCATCCACTTCGCGCGCGTGCTCGAACGCCTCGGCATCGCCGACGAGGTCAACAAGAAATCGTTTCGGCCGCAGCGCGGCTCGCAGGTGGCGGAAGCCATCGCCGACGGCCGCGCGGAGCTCGGCAACACCAACCTGACCGAACTCGTCCCGCACAAGGGCGTCAAGGTGATCGGGCTGCTGCCCGACCCGCACGGACTCGTCATTCCCTATGTCGCGGGCGTTACGTCCGGCAGCGGAAGCAAAGATGCGGCGCGCGCGCTGATCGCCGTGCTGACGAGCCCGGCCGCGAAGGAGAAGTTCAAGGCGGCGGGATTGTAGGGCAGAGATCACGTGGACGGGCGTGTTCGAGAGAGATTCCGCCGTTCCAATAGAGCTCGCCATCGATGCGCACGGCTGGAAACGCTGTGCGCGGTCCATCCGCCGCCGACCGCAGCCCAACGTCGGTGATCGAAGCGGCGGCTTCGCTCGCGAGCGAACCGGCAAAATTTGCTTTCAACAGAATCAACCCGCAGCCGCAGGCCCCGTAACCAACTTGCGAGTACCTACTCGATCACGTCGAGTTTCACTTTGGTGACGCCTCGTTCGGCCATGCCGAGCGACTCGGCGGCGGAACGCGACACATCGATGACGCGTCCGCGCACAAACGGGCCACGGTCGTTGATCCGAACCGTCACGGACTTTCCGGTGGCGACATTGGTCACGCGCACGCGCGTGCCGAATGCCAGCGTGCGATGCGCAGCGGTGAGCTCGCGGGCATTGAACCTTTCACCACTCGCGGTGCGCGCGGCGCTCGTACTGTAATAGCTGGCGAGCCCGTATGATGTGTTCCGGATCGCGATTTCCGGCTCGCGGGAAAGATTCAACGACGCCAACCAGGGCCCATCAACTTTCGTTGTGAGTGAGGCAGTCGTGAATGGGAATGCGGGCGTCCACTCGGCAGGGGATGCGGTCGAAATGGAATTCACGCTCTCGTCGATCACTGGTTCGGTATCGCGCAGCGATGAGGCCTTGGGCGCACGCATGATCGAATTCTCGCGCGCGGTGCTCCCTGACGCGGATTGGTCGGGCAGCACGAACGACCAAGCATAGGCCGAGGTGATAACGCCCATTACGACCGCAAGCAGGCGCACCGCCGCTCCCATCCCGAGGCTTGCGCCGATAACTTTCCCGGACGCTCGCTCGCAGCATACAGAATGCAATGTCGGCCCCCCCCCACCCGATCGGACTCCATCAAGCGCCCAAACTATGGCCCGATGGCGGCTTAGTCGATTGTTTGAAGAATTATTTTCGGGTGATTGTCTTGCCACGATGCGCGTTCGGATGGATTATTTTAGTTGTAAGCGGGGGATTTCGCAGGCGTACGGGCGATGACCGCGCCATCCGCGCCTGCGGCGGGATGAAGCCCCCGCGTTGCCTTGCTTGTGCTAAACTCACACCGCGATGGCAAGGCGGACCAAAGAACTCATCATCCGTCCCGACCCGCACGACCCGCGGCTGACCGAGCGCGTCGAGGGCGTCGACCAGACCGGCGCGAAAATCGAGACGCGCGTCACCGTCGAGCGCGCGCTCACGATCTTCCTCAATTCGCAGGAGATCGTGACCGCGATGACCATCAACGACTATCCGGAATATCTCGCGCTCGGCTACCTGCTCAACCAGAATATGCTCAAAGCCACCGACACGGTGACGGCCATCGATTACGACGAGGAGCTGTCGCTCGTCGTCGTACGCACCAAGCGCAAGACCAACTACGAGAAGAAGCTGAAGAAGAAGGTGCAGACCTCCGGCTGCGCGCAGGGCACGGTGTTCGGCGACCTGATGGAGGCGCTGGAGACCGTCAAGCTGCCGGACGTTGAGCTGCGCACCTCATGGCTATATGCGCTGACCAACAAGATCAACACCACACCCTCGCTCTATCTCGAAGCCGGCGCGATCCACGGCTGCGTGCTGGCGCAGGAGGACCGCGCGCTGGTCTACATGGAGGATGTCGGGCGCCACAATGCCGTCGACAAGATCGCCGGCTGGATGTTCAAGCACCGCGTGCGCGCCGACGACAAAATCTTCTACACCACCGGCCGGCTGACCTCCGAGATGATCATCAAGTGCGTGCGCATGGGCGTCCCAATCCTGGTCTCGCGCTCAGGTTTCACTGCGTGGGGCGTGGAGCTCGCGAAGAAGGCGAACCTCACCTTGATCGGCCGCGCGCGCGGCAAGCGCTTTGTCGCGCTCGCGGGTGAAGCACGCATCGTGTTCGATCAGGACCTGCGCTACGTCGCGGAGGAGAGCGCGAAACACCGGCGCAAGGCGGCGATGGGCGATGAGTAAAGCGGATTTTCTTTTTCGCCGCCGCTCAGTCGTCGAGATGCGACGGCTCGCGCCGCACCGTTCCCTCCCCCCTTGCGGGGGAGGGACAGGGAGGGGGGTAGCAACCGACTCGGTGCCTACGGACATGGTGCGCGCAACACCAATTTCCGGACTCGCGAACACCCCCCTCCCCAACCCTCCCCCGCAACGGGGGAGGAAGCACACCGAGTCTGCGGCGCGTGTATCGCTGAACTATCGCTCGTGTAGCGCCGAACTCCTATGAAGACGTCAAAGCCGCTTGGCCTCATCCTCGCGGGCGGGCTGGCGCGCCGCATGGGCGGCGGCGACAAGGCCCGGGTCACCATCGGCAGCCGCACGATTCTCGATCGCGTGCTGGCGCGCATGCAGCCGCAATGCTCGCGCCTCGTGCTGAATGCCAACGGCGATCCTGCCCGCTTCGCCGACACCGGCCTTCCGGTCGTGCCCGACAGCGTGCCGGATTATGCCGGCCCGCTCGCCGGCATCCTCGCGGGGCTCGACTGGGCCGCTGCGAACGCGCCGGAGGAGACCGACATCGTGAGCGTGGCCGGCGACTGCCCGTTCCTGCCGGCCGACCTGGTGAGGCGGCTGCAGGCGGTGCGCGACAAAGACGGCAAGCCCCTCGCCTGCGCACGCTCGGGCGAGTGGCGGCATCCGGTGATCGCGCTTTGGCCGGTCGCGCTGCGCGAAAATTTGCGGCAGGCCTTGGCGGACGGGCTGCGTAAGATCGAGAGCTGGACCGCACGCCACGGCGTCGCCATCGCGGACTGGCCGGACGCGCCGGTCGATCCGTTCTTCAACGTCAACACGCCGGAGGACGTCGCCAAGGCCGACCGCATTGCGGCGCAATATCGGAATGTTTGACCGCTTGAACTGGGCGCGGTGCGGGTCATATTAAGGGCATCACCAGCGGATATCGAGAGTCCCAACATGCGAGTCTATTGGGTGTCATGCGCCGCCGCGATCGTCATCGCGATCGGCGCCGCGACTGTCCTAAACTTCGTGCAGAAGCCCGCGGACGAAGCCTACAAGACGGTCGGCGTGCGCATCTGAGCTGTGGGATAGCCGCGCTCAATTCACCAGCGCCGCGTAAGAGAGAAAGCCTACCGTCGCGCCCGGCTCGATTGTCGTCGTGTCTTCGAGCAGTTCGATTAATCCATCAGTTTCCGTCAACGACGTGATCACGCCGGCGCCGTCCTGCTCGTGCTTGACCGCGTCGATGCCGCCGTCGGTGGCGCGCACGAGCTTGACGCGCACGTATTCGCGGCGGCCTTTTCGCTTCTTGTAGGCGAAGGCCGCGCGCACCGGCAGCGGCATTGGCTCGTCGGGCTCGGCGCCCGCGAGCCGCAAGAGCAGAGGACGCACCACGCGCGCGAAAGTCACAAACACCGCGACCGGGTTGCCCGGCAGACCGACGAAAGCCGTCCCGCCTTGCGGCCCTGAGATCACGCCCATCGCAACCGGCCGCCCCGGCTTGATGCCGATGCGCCAGAACACCAGCCGCCCGATCGATTCGACCGCGGCGCGCACGTGGTCGGCCTCGCCGGTCGAGACGCCGCCCGAAGTCAGCACCAGATCGTGATCGGTCGCCGCGTCCGAAATCGCGCTGACCAGCCTGGACTTGTCGTCGGGCAGAATGCCGAGGTCGGTGAATTCCGCGCCGAAACGCTCGATCAGACCGGCGAGCAGATAGCGATTGGCGTCGAACAGCGCGGCCGCCGCGCGCGGCGCGCCCGGCTCCACGATCTCGTTGCCGGTCGAGAATATCGCGACGCGCACGCGCCGGCACACCGCAATTTCGGCGAGCCCAACCGCGGCGGCGAGCGCCACATGCTGCTCGGTGAGGCGGCGTCCGGTCGGCAGCATCACGGTGCCGACCGGCAGGTCCTCGCCGGCGAGCCGGCGGTTGGCGCCGTGTTCGAGGCCGGCCGGTAAGATCACAATTGCGCCGTCCGCCTGCACGTCCTCCTGCATGAACACCGTGTCGGCGCCGGCCGGCATTGGCGCGCCGGTGAAGATGCGGGTCGCCTCGCCGGCCATCAGCGCGTGCGTGGCGGCGCGGCCGGCGGTGATGCGCTCAACCACAATAAGACGGGTGTCGCGTTGCGGATCGAGATCAGCGTGGCGCACCGCGTAGCCGTCGACCGCGGAATTGTCGAACGGCGGCAGGCTGATCGGCGCGACGATGTCGCGCGCGACCACGCGGCCGCGCGCCGCATTGAGCGGCACAGTCTCGACCTCCGCAACCGGCGCGACCCGCTCGCGGATCATGCGCTCGGCGTCGCCGATCGGCAGCAACGGCCCGGAGAAGGCAAAGCAGTCATCGGTGAGCTGCGCCATTATCGCGCTCCCTGCCGGGCGAGCACGCGATCGAGCGGCTCGGCTTCGACCGTGAGGATGTCGGCGATCTTGTCCATGTCATCGAGGGACACGACCGGCAGCTCGGCCTGTGGCAGCGGCACGTCGGACGCGATCGCGACGATGCACGCATCGTCGGGATGCAGCAGCGGCTTGCCTATCGCGGCGCGATGCACCTCGAGCTTGGGGATGGCTGCGGCCTTGTAGCCTTCGACGATCACGAGATCGACCGGCGAGAGGCGCACCAGCAGTTCATGCAGCGCCGGCTCCGCCGCGCCGCGCAACTCGTGCAGCAGCGCGAAGCGGCGCGCCGAGCCGATCAGCACCTCGGTCGCGCCTGCCATGCGGTGCGCATGCGAATCCTTGCCCGGCTGCTCGATGTCGAAGTCGTGATGCGCGTGCTTAAGCGTCGATACGGCAATCCCGCGCGCGACGATGCGCGGAAGCACCTTGGTGAGAAGCGTAGTCTTGCCGGAGCCGCTCCAGCCGGCGAGGCCGATGATGCGCATGGGGAGAGTATATCAGGGCTTCTTCATCCCTCCCCCACCATAAGCGCGTTCACGCGCCTCTTCGACGCGCTATGGGGGAGGGTGGACGCGAGCGCCAGCGAGCGGCCGGGTGGGGCTGGTCTCATTGGCGTCCCCACCCGACGGCTGACGCCCACCACCCTCCCCTCCGGGAAGAAATACGAAAGAGCTCACTCCGCCGGCTGCATCCGGCGATCGTCCGCCGGCGGCGGCGCGGGGGCACGGCCCTTGGCAATTTCCTTTTCGAGCCACAGGCTGTGGTGCTGCCTGGCCCAATTGACGTCGACCTCGCCGGTGCCCATCGCCTCGAACGCGCCTTCCATCCCGATGGTGCCGATGTAGATATGCGCCAGCATGACCGCCACGAACAGGACGCCGCAGACACCGTGCACGATCTGCGCCCATTGCATTCCGGCGATGTCGGCGGCGTAGAACGGGAACATCAGGAAATAGCCGCTCGTGGCAATGGCGGCGCCGGCGATCACCACCCACCAGTAGATCAGCTTCTGGCCGGCGTTGAACTTGTAGGCGGGCGGATGCTTGTGGCCTACCATGCCGCCGCCCTCCTTGAGCCACTGCACGTCGACCCTGCTCGGGAAATTCCAGGCGAGCCAAATGAGAAAGATCGTCACCACGCCGAGCGTGAACGGAAAGCTGAGGAAGTTGTGGGCGTATTTCGCCGCCTGCGACCAGGCAGTGAAGGCCCCTGGCCCCATCCATGGCAGCAGCAACTGCTTGCCGAATGTGATGTTGAGGCCGCTAAGCCCGAGGATAATGAAGCAGGTCGCGGTCATCCAGTGCACGAATCGCTCGAAGGCGTTGAAGCGCACGAGCGTTCGCCCGGAACGGCCCTGCTCGATCCGGACCATGCCGCGGATCAGATAGAACAGCACGAGCAGGCCGAACATGCCGACGATTGCGATGGCGCCGATCCACTTCAGCGTCACCTCATGGAAACGCCGCCAGTCGCGGCCGCCGGGCTGCTCGATCGTGCAGGCCTTCTGGTCCGGAAGGGTGCAGCGGCCGCCGATCTGGTTGAGTTGCTGGAACAACTTCTCCTCATTGACCGACTGCGCGGTCGGATTGACCTGCGCGCTGGCGGGCGCGAGCGGAACGGCGAGCGCTGCGACCAGTATCGCCAGCGCGGCGACGACGATGCGGATGCGAGCCAAAAGCGTCGTCATCATATTCTCCTTCTGCCGCACCCCGAGTGCCGTATCGTCACGTCGCGATGGTCTCGCGGTAGGCCGTCTTCCAGCCCCACGCGCCAGAGCCGTAGCCGCGCTTGACCACGCGCTCCTTGTAGATCTGAGCGATGATTTCGCCATCGCCGGCGAGCAGCGATTTCGTCGAGCACATCTCCGCGCACAGCGGCAGCTTGCCTTCGGCGAGGCGGTTGGCGCCGTATTTGGCGAACTCCACCGCACTGTTGTCCGTTTCCGGCCCGCCCGCGCAGTATGTGCATTTGTCCATCTTGCCGCGTGAGCCGAAGTTGCCGACCTTGGGATATTGCGGCGCGCCGAACGGACAGGCGTAGAAGCAATAGCCGCAGCCAATGCAGAGGTCCTTGGAGTGCAGCACCACCCCATCGGCGGTCGTGTAGAAGCAGTTGACCGGACACACCGCCGCGCAGGGCGCGTCGGTGCAGTGCATGCAGGCCATCGAGACCGAGCGCTCGCCAGGCTTGCCGTCATTGATGGTGACGACACGCCGGCGGTTGATTCCCCAAGGCACCTCGTGCTCGTTCTTGCAGGCGGTGACGCAGGCATTGCATTCGATGCAGCGGTCGGCGTCGCAAAGAAACTTCATTCGCGCCATGGTGGTTGATCCTTATGCGGCTCGAATTTGGCAGAGCGTGGCTTTGGGTTCCTGCATGCCCGTCACCGGGTCGTAGCCGTAAGTGGTGAGGGTGTTCACGCTCTCGCCCAGCACGACGGGATCGGCGCCCTTCGGATACTTGCCGCGCTGGTCCTCGCCCTGGAACCAGCCGGCGAAGTGGAACGGACACCAGGTCACGCCCTTTCCGACCCGCTCGGTCACGAGCGCCTTCATGCGCGCCTTGGAATTGTTCTCGGCGCCGGTCACCCAGACCCAGGCGCCGTCCTTGACGCCGCGCTCGGCGGCGTCGGCGGGATTCATTTCGATAAACATGTCCTGCTGCAGCTCGGCGAGCCACTTGTTCGAGCGCGTCTCCTCGCCGCCGCCTTCGTACTCGACCAGGCGGCCCGACGAGAGGATCAGCGGAAACGCCTTGGCAATGCCCCTATCCACCGCAGCCTTCTGCACGTCGAAGCCGACGTTCGGGACACGGAACTGCACCGCGTTCGGCAGTGTCGGATATTTCGCCACTAGCTCGGGACGCGGTGTGTAGATCGGCTCGCGGTGCACCGGAATCGGGTCAGGCAGGTTCCACGCATTGGCCCGCGCCTTGCCATTGCCGTACGGAATGCAGCCGTGCTCGATCGATACTCGCTGGATACCGCCCGACAGGTCGAGCGACCAGGATACGGCGTCGGGATTGGCACCGCCGATCTTTTCGATGACGGCTTTCTCAGCCTCGCTCAGGTCCTTGTCCCAGCCGAGCTTCTTGAGCACCCCATAGGTGAACTCGGGATAGCCGTCCTTGATCTCCGAGTCCTTCGAGTAATACTTGTTGCCGAGCAGGCTCACCTTGCGCTTTGAGCCGTCCGGCAGCGTCTCCTCGCGCTCCACGCCAAAGCGGGCGCGGAAAGTGCCGCCGCCCTCCTTGACCGACAAGTTGGTGTTGTAGAGCAGCGGCGTGCCCGGATGCTTGAACTCGGGCGTGCCCCAGCACGGCCACGGCAGGCCGTAATAGTCGCCCTTGTTCGGACCAGTCGTGGCCTTCTGCGTGAGCATGTCGAAATCTTTTTGATTCGCCATATGCGACTTCAGACGCTCGGGCGACTGGCCGCAGTAGCCGGTGGACCAGCCGCCGCGGTTGATTTCCCGCAGGATGTCCTCGGCCACCGGCACGTTATTCTCGACCTTGATGTTCTTGAACATCCTGTCGGCGAAGCCGAGCTTCTTGGCGAGGCGGTACATGACCTCGTTGTCGTCTTTCGACTCGAAGATCGGTTTGACGATCTGCTCCCCCCATTGAAGCGCGCGGTTCGACGCCGTGCGCGAGCCCGCGACCTCGTAGCTGGTGGCGATCGGCAGCAGATAGGTGTCGTTCTTGCGCTCGGAGAGCACCGACCACGTCGTCGGCACCGGATCGCAGACGACCAGCAGTTCGAGCGCCTCGATGCCCTTCGCGGCCTCCGGCATGCGTGTGACGGTATTGCCGCCGTGGCCCATGACGAACATGGCCTTGATCGTGTCCGGCTGCTTGACCTGGTCTTTGGGCAGCATGGTTGCGTCGAACCAGCGTGTCGACGGAATGCCCGAGGCCTCCATGATCTCTTTGGAGGCGAACCGCGACAACATCCAGTCGTAATCGACCTCCCAGACGCGGCACCAGTGCTTCCAGGCGCCTTCGGCGAGGCCGTAATAGAGCGGCAACGTCACGATATCGAGGCCGAGGTCGGTGGCGCCCTGCACGTTGGTGTGGCCGCGGAAGATGTTGGCGCCGGTGCCGGACTTGCCGACGTTGCCGGTGGCAAGAAGGAGGATGCAGCTTGCACGTACCGTCGCGGTGCCGACGGTGTGCTGGGTCTGGCCCATGGCCCAGATCAGGCAGGATGGCTTATCCTTGGCGAACATCTCCGCGACGCGCTTGAGCTGCGCCTCCGGAACGCCGGTGACGCGCTCGACCTCGTCGGGCGGCCACTTCTCGACCTCCTTGCGGACATCGTCCATGCCGTAGACGCGCTGCTCGATGAACTGCTTGTCTTCCCAGCCATTCTTGAAGATGTGCCAGAGCATGCCCCAGATCAGGGGAATGTCGGTGCCGGGCCGCAGCCGCACGTATTCGGTCGCGTGCGCGGCGGTGCGTGTCAGCCGCGGATCGGCGACGATGAAGTTCGCGCGGTTGAGCTCCTTACCCTCCAACAGATGCTGCAGCGAGACCGGATGCGCCTCGGCCGGATTGCCGCCGAGGAAGAACAGCGTCTTGGAATTGCGGATATCGGTGTAACTGTTGGTCATCGCGCCGTAGCCCCAGGTATTGGCCACGCCGGCGACGGTGGTCGAATGGCAGATACGCGCCTGATGGTCGGAATTGTTGGTGCCCCAGAACGCGGCGAGTTTGCGGTTGAGATAGGAAGACTCGTTGGTGAACTTGGCGGAGCCGAGCCAGTACACCGATTCCGGACCCGACCTGGTGCGGATGGCGGTAAGCTTGTCGCCGATCTCGTCGATCGCCTGATCCCACGAGATCTTGGCCCACTGGCCGTTCACCATCTTCAGCGGATAGCGCAGCCGACGGTCGCCATGCACGAGCTCGCGGGTGGCGGCGCCCTTGGCGCAATGCGAGCCGCGGTTGATCGGAGATTCCCAGCCTGGCTCCTGCCCGATCCACACACCTTCGGAAACTTCCGCGATGACCGTGCAGCCAACCGAGCAATGGGTGCAGATGTTCTTGCGGATGGTCACTGGCTTGTCCGGCGCCGGACGCGGCGCGGCATCCGCCTTGCGCACGCTGCCAAGCGGCAGCGCGCCAAGCGTGGCCAGGCCACCGGCCACGAGGCCTGAGCGGCGCAGGAAGCTGCGGCGGTCGACCGTGCCGCCTGATTGACTTTGCAACGCGGCGGCAAGCGCGCCGTGGCGAGCCTGACGCTCAGTGCGTTTGATGAGCAAAGGCGCCTCCTTCAACCTGGGTACCGGTTGACCCGGTAAAAAGTCTTGACGTGCTCGGTCTCGCGGTAGCGCGCCTTGCGCTTTTCGTCGTTCGTTTCGCTGTCGGCGCGCGCGTCGTCCGTGACCGTGCCAGCGCCCGCCGCGGCGACGGTCGCGCCGGCGCCTAGCGTGCGGAGAAACTCACGGCGGCCAAGCTCCTTGCGGTCTGGCTTGCGAGCGGGCGGCGCCTTGGTTGCTTTGGTCATGACCATGGCTCCTCATGTCCTTCACGATGGCAGCGCGAAGGCTGCGGTCTCGATCTCGATGAACGTACGGCCGAGCGCGCCGACGGAGCGGTAGAAGCCGGCCGCTTGCGCCCGCTCCAGATCGGCGAAGAAGCGCCCGATCCAGGGTGACAGGTGCTGCTCGAACAGCTCGCGCTCGGCGCCCGCCGGCGCCGGAAACCGGCGACTCGCAAGCCCGGCCATGATTTCGCAAAGGATCGCGGCATGGTCCTCAGGCTCGGCCTGTCCCGCCGCGCGTTCGATCGCTAGTCGCCCGAGGCATTCGCGCAGGCGGGCCAATGGCCGCTCGTGCAGGAACCCGGTGAGATAATACGAACCGTAGGGCAGCAGTTCCCCGCGCCCGACGCCAATGAAAAGATCGAAGTATTCGCGCTCCACGCGCTCAGCCGTGGTGCAGTTCGCAGCCTCCGCGAGCGCCGCGTGCGCAAGGCCGAGCGGGCTTGTATCGGCGCGCAGGCTTGCCAGCCGATCGAGCAGCGCCTGCTCAGGCGCACGTGCAAGGAGTACGGCTAGCAGCGCATATTCCCGCGCGCGGGCGGCATCGACGTTGTCCTCGTCGACATCAGGTCTGTCGCAGAATAGGTCCGGGCGCAAAACCGCGCGGCTAACGCCGGTCACCGTCTCGACAACGTGCACGCGCTCCGCGGGAACGCGCGACCAGTTGGACACCGAGGGCTGCGCGATGCCGATTTTCCGGGCAAGCGCGCCGACGCCGCCCGCGGCGCGGATGGCCTCATCTAAACCGGTATCCCGCATGGGGGTCTCTCGAACGATACGAACTTAATATGCCCGCGGTATCCGAATGCATGAAGCATACAATAGTCGCAGGCTAGGGGGCGTCAAATTACTGTGGCAAAGCGCCACCGTGACGGCTCCGCACCATCGATCCTTTAATTTCCTCGGATTCGGGAGAGTGCAATGCAGCATGATCGCGCCCGGACGAGTTTTGGCGCTCCACTGGTCCCATTGCCGCAAGCTTATTCACAGCCGATTCTTGGCTTGGACGGCCGCTGTGGTCCGGCGCGGCCGAGGTTGGCTCATCCAATGATTCGCCGGCTTGGACGGTTTTCGTCACTTCGCCGGCCCCAATCTGCGGCGGCCCCGACCCCAAAATCCTCGCCACGACGCGCCTGACCTCGTCGGTCATCTCGAGCGGGCCGAACCCTGGCAGCGCGCCCGGCGTATGGAAGTCGAAATCGTAGTCGGCGAGGCCTACGAAATCGCGCACCTTCGGATCGGCCGCCCAGGCCCGGCGCAGCGCCTCGCGCGCAAGCTCCGACGGCACGCCGGGCGCGAGGAATGGGCGGATGTCCGTGTCCGCCGTGATCGTGTCGAGCGTCGGCAAATGTGAAAGGTCGACGAGCGGTTCCTTCGGGGCGCTCGCTTGCGGCGGCGCCGGCTTCGCAGCAGCGTCGTCCGGCATCGCCGGATCGGCGGCCGGCGGCTGCGCCTTCGCACCCTCACTGTCGTTTACCTGACGCTTGCGCCGCGACCAGCGCGCCAAAAAATTGTCCGGATCGCTCATTCGCGCCGGTCCTTCTGCATCGGATCGCGCCGCGCCAGCGCCTCCGGCTCGGCGCGTGTGCGCTCGCGCTTGTATGTGGTGCGCTCGACATGATGCTCCGCAATGAACGTGGCGATTAATTCACGTACGGCTTCGGGCATCGGCAATGCCTCGACGATGTCGTCGCCGGTCTGCGTAAAGGACTCGCCTTCGGCCGGATCGGCGGTCACCGCGACAATCCGGAAGGGCGGCTCAGCGCCGGTCGGCCGCAACGCCACCCACAGCGACGGCGAGGCGGCGGCGAGGTTGTCGCGATAGTGGCTCGTCTCGGTGCGATAGAGCGCGATCTCGGCGGCGCCCGCATAGTAGCGCGTCCGCTCGCCGGCCGAGGACAGAACGGTCCAGGGCGGCGTGTCCGGTTGGCCGGGCAGCACGGCGACCGGCTGCCAGACGAAATCGGCCCACTGACTCATCGCCTTGCGGCGCTCCACCACGATTCCGACTGCAATTCGCGCCAGCGCGCCGCTCACGACGCCGTCTCCAGATGACGGATCGGTAGGCCGGTCACGAGATTTTGCGGCTTCATGCGCATCAGGCCATCCGGCGCCCTCGCCAACAGCAGATAGATGGGCTCTCCTTTGGCCTTGTCCAGCATGACATCCGCGTCACGGACGTGCAGCCGGTACAGCCCGACGATGCCCGCGCGCGTCGCCGCGTCCAAATCTTCGCCGTTCCAGAGCGCGTCGCCGATCGCGGTGCCTTGTGCATCGAGCCCTACATACCAGGCGAGATTGACGTTCTGCGCCTCGGTCAGCGGCTCGACCGTCACCTCTATCGCAAGCAGGTGCGCGATCCAGCGCGCCACCACCTCGCCAAGCGCTGCGAGCCCGCGGCGGCCGGCGGTGAGATCGAGCGCGGTGTCGAAGCGGTCGCTGCGCTCCCAATAGGTCGCGGCATTATCGTCGTTGAGCACGTCGATCTCGGCGGCCTGCGGCAGGCCGAGCATGGACACCAGCGGCGACGCCGACTGCGCATTGGCGCCGGCCACCGTCTCCTCGTCGGCCGCGATCAGCGAGCCAGCGTGCGTGGTCAGGCGCTGCGGCCGGAAGAATAATTCCGCCGCGCGCAGCACGAACGCGTCGTCGCAACCATCGAGCACGTTGCGCAGGATCACGTGCACAAGCTGGTTCAGAAACAGAGGAGGCGTGCGGCCTACGCCATGACGCACGAGCTGCAGGTACGCGGCCTCAATCGTCCCTTGCGCGACGAGGAGATCGCGCCACGCCATCATCGCGGTCCAGTTGGCGCGCGCGTCGGCGTCCGCGATGGCGGCGATTTCGTCGGCGGCGACCCGCCGACGCGGATCGGCGAGCAGTGCCGCGTGCAGAGTGCGCTCGACCACGCAGGCGTCGGCCGGGGGCGTCAGCTCCGGCCGCGCCAGGTACGCCTTGAGGAATTCGTCGGTGAGGGCGAGCGCGCCGGCGTCGTCGCGGTCGAGCAGGTGGTGTCCGCAGGAGAGCCAGAAATCCCTCATGCCGCGCTGCCGGGGTTCCGTTCACCCACGCCATGACCTACGATCATGCCGCCCACACTATCACGCGTCCCTCAACGATCGGGAGCATGTCATGTCGGCCATTTGGCGCACGCTATTGGCGATACTGGCGGTCGGGCTCGCGGCGGCGGCGCAGGCGCAGACCTATCCCAACCGGTTGATCCGGATGGTGGTTGCGTTTCCGCCCGGCGGCCCCGTCGACGTGATGGCGCGCATCGTGACGCAGCCGCTCGGCACTATTCTCGGGCAGACCGTGATTGTGGACAATCGGGGCGGCGCCGGCGGTCTCATCGGCTCGAAGTCGGTCGCAATTGCCGAGCCCGACGGCTACACGCTTCTGTTCGGCAACATCAGCTCCCTGGTCGTGGTCCCTGCCGTCACGCACTACCGCGATTACGATCCGGCCAAAAGTTTCGCCCCGGTCGCCAAGGTGTCGCAGAACTTCGAGGTGCTGATCGTGCATCCGGACTTCCCGGCGAAGTCGGTGCAGGAACTCGTCGCCTTTGCCAAGGCAAATCCCGGCAAGCTCAATTTCGGATCGGCGGGAATCGGCAACACCACCCACATGGCGGCCGAGCTGTTCATGCTGAAGACCGGGACGAAAATGGTTCACGTGCCATACCGTGGCGCGGCCGAAGCCGTCACCGGCGTGATCGGCGGACAGGTTCAGCTGTTCTTCGGCGACATCGGCGGCGTGCTGCCGCTCATCCGGGAGGGCCGGATTCGGGCACTCGGCATTTCCAGCGAGACGCGCAGCATAGACCTCCCCGACCTGCCAACCATGATCGAGAGCGGCGTCAAGGATTACGTGGTCCTGACTTATACCGGAGTGGCGGCTCCCGCTGGAACGCCGGCCAGCATCGTGTCCCGGCTCAACGCGGCGATCAACACGGCGCTCGAACGGCCGGAGGTGACGGCCGCGGTCGCCAAGCTCGGGGCCGACGTTCGCCCGGCCTCGGCGCAGGATTTCGCGGCGTTTCTCGCCAAGGAACGCGAGAAATGGGACGAGGTGGTGAAGTCATCGGGCGTCAAGATCGATTGATCCCCCCGTCGCTGACTGCATCACGCAATTTCTGAGGAGCATGTCATGTCGATCATTCGGCACACGATCATCGGGCTGTCGGCAACGCTTGCGATCGCCGTGGCGTCGGGCGCGCAGGCGCAAACCTATCCCAGCAAGCCCATCCACATCGTCGTGCCGTTCGCGGCGGGCGGCATCACCGATATCGTCGCGCGCGCGCTCGGGCAGCGGCTGTCGGAAGCCTAGAAACAGCAGGTCGTGATCGAGAACAAGCCGGCCGGCGCCGGCATCGTCGGCACCAACGAGGTCGCCAAAGCCGCGCCCGACGGCCACACGCTCCTGGTCGCCGCCGATGCCAACCTCGTCACCGCGCCGCACACCTACGCGAAGCTGCCGTACGAGCCACTCAAGGATTTTGCGCCGATCACCGGGCTCGGCATCAGCCCGCAGGCGCTGATCACGCATCCGTCGGTGCCGGTGAAGACGCTCGCCGACCTCGTCGCGCTTGGCAAGAAGGAGCCCGGCAAGCTCAACTACGGGACCTTCGGTGTCGGCACCAGCGGGCATCTCAACATCGTGCTGATCGAGAGCCTGACCGGCGCGAAATTCACGCCGATCCACTATCGCGGCGCGGCGCCTGCGGTCACCGACACGATCGCGGGTCACATTCAGATGATGATCGTCAGCATCGGCCTCGTCGCGCAGCCCTGGCAGGCGGGCCAGCTCAAGGTGCTCGGCTTCGGCTCGACCGCGCGCATCGATCGCTACCCCGAGGTGCCGACGCTAGCGGAAAGCGGCCTTCCCGGCTACGAGGAGGGCTCGTGGTACGGCCTGATGGCCCCGAAGGACACGCCGCGCGCGATCGTCGATAAGCTCAACGCCGAGACCCAGCGCATCTTCGGCGACCCCGCGTTCCGCGAGAAGGTGCTGGCGCCGAGCTTCATCTATTCGATCGCGAGTTCGCCCGAGGATTTCGCCGAGCGCATCCGGCGCGACTCGGAGAAATGGGGCAAGGTGATCCGCGAGGCGGGGATCAAGGTGGAGTAGCGCCCGCGGCCCCGCCGCGCCGCGTTGCACTTAGCCAGCATGAGGAATTCAACTATGCACGAGCGCGTCATTGCGAGCGAAGCGAAGCAATCCAGTCCTTATATTACTCGCTAAAGAGCTGGATTGCTTCGTCGCTTCGCTCCTCGCGATGACGAATCCCGCGCTAGCCAGCTTGCGCGGCCAGATAGGTGCCGACTTTTTTCGACGAATGGCCGGCTGCTTCCACGGCCGCCTTCAGTTTGGCCGGGGTGACCTTGAACTTCTTCGACCAATAGCGGACTTCGTGCGGCTGGCTGACCGCAATCAGCGCCTTGTCGCGGGCCTTGTGCTTTTGCAGCTTGAAATACGCTTCGACCTTTTTTGCCGAATGGCCGACTTTCTTCACGGCGTATTTCAGCTTGGCCGGAGTGACCTTGAACTTCTTCGACCAATAGCGGACTTCATAGGCCTCGCTGATCGCAATGAGAGCCTTGTCGCGCGCCTTGTGCTTCTGCTCCTTGATGTACGCTGCGACCGCTTTCGCAGAATGGCCGACCTTCTTTACGGCATATCTTAGCTTGGCAGGGGTAACCTTGAACTTCTCCGACCAGTACTTGACTTCATATGCCTCACTCAACGCAATCAAGCCACGGTCAGAACCGCCCCGCTTGCTCTTGTCGTCGGCCATGCTTTCCTCCCTGCTGTTGGTTGCCGCTCGTGGATGAATCAACTGGGGAAGGATAGGCATATTTGCGGCCGACTGGAAGCACAGACGCGAGGTGTGCATTCACGACCGCTGGTCCCGAGCGCCGTCTAAACAGAGGCCGGCCGGTGTGCGCGCAGAAAGGACCTGATCTGGCGGACCGCCAGCGGGATCCGCTCCTTGGGCTCCTTCCAGGGAAACATGCTCACTTCGGCCTTCGGCGAGAGCAACGCGGTCTCCATGGCGACGGCGTACGGATGCGCCGGAATGTCGTCCGGCAGGATCAGCACGGGCGTCTGGCAGTTGCGCACGAAATCGCGTGTTACGGTGAACACGAAGTCGGGGTTTGTGCGGTACATCCTGGTCAGGAACTTGTCGACCGTCTCGATCGTGATGTCGGGGCGGCGCTTGATCAGCTCCGGAGCCCAGGCCTTCATATTGTTTTCGTAGAAATAGTCGCGGTTCTCCGGCCGCGACCCGCTGGGCTGCGCCAGCACGGCCGCGACGATGCGATCAGGCGCGCGCTTCAACAGGTTCCAGATAAACGGGCCGCCGATGCAGAAGCCCATGACCATGAACTTGTCGACGCCAAGGTGATCCATCAGGCCGAGGTGGTCATCGGTGTAGGCATCCCACGGCCGGTCGATATCGAGCGGGCCGGTGGACTGGCCACCGTTGGCGTTGCGCAGGTCCGAAGCGATGCAGCGATATTCTGCCTTGAACTCCGCGACCGGATCGAAGGGTCCGCGCTTCAGCGCGGCCATGGTCGAGTTCAACCCTCCGCCGGCGATCAGCAGCAGCGGAAAGCCCGAACCGGCCTCCTCGAAGTGAATGCGGACTGGGCCCTTTTCGTAGAAGGACATGGGGGCTCCTCCTTGGGCAAACACGCCCGGCGCTGCGGCCACCGCCGTCGCCGCGGCGCCGGTGGTCAGTATGTTGCGTCGGATCGGATCCATCATCGGCGCCCCCCCCCCGATCATCGTCTCAACGTGCATGCTGCCCGAAGCAACGACGTGCCGAAGCTGCTTGCAGGTTAGCATAGGCTCCGCCGGCGCTGAAGGGCCGCGCGCAGCCGCCGCGCTTTATCAACGGCGGGACCGGAAGCTCATTCCTTCTTTACCGGCTCCTTCGCAAGCTTTGCCAAGTCGACCGTCTCCCCCGCTTCCTCCTCGCCCTCGAGATCGAAAAACGAAAACGCGCGCATCGGCTTGCGCTCGCCGCGCGGGCGCAGCGTGCGGAACGCTTCACGGATTTCGCCGCCGTCGAAGGTGCGATGCACTGCGACGAGCGTATCCGCCGGGTGGTCGCAGAGCGATGCCGCGAAGGCGAATTCTTCCTCCGCTGCCGCCACCGCGTCGGGCGCGCTGGGCGCGTCAAACTCCGCGACCAGATGCGTCGCCAGCGTGTCGATGGCGGCGAGGCGGTCGTCCTCGCTCGCCTCCACGATCTGCACCAGAGTCGACCAGCCGAGCGTGCCGACACCGAGGAAGCCGGAGCGGAACGCCGCACGCTCCTTGCCCTCCATGGTGGCGGAATCGGTGTTCCAGAACATGAAGGCGCCCGACACCGCCCACTCGCCGGACTCGGCGGCGCGCTCGAACACGAACGTGTCGGATGGGTCGAGCCGGATGGTGCGCAGGAGCTTCATGGGCGCGGGCCCCCGGTCACAGGATCGAGCCAGGAGGGCGTCGCGAGCGCATCGGCGAGCGAACGGCGTTCCGGTTCTGCGGTTGCCGTTCGGCGCACAAGAAGGTCGCCGTTGTCGGCGAGGCCGCGGCGTAGGCTTTTGCGCTCCGCGCCGGGAGGCGGCGGCGCAAGCCGCGCGAGGTAATCCTTCGCGACTTCGCCGAATCCCTTTTCCTGCCAGGTGTCGGTCGCGACCATGAGGTGACGCGCAAAACTCTCCACCAGGCGGCCGGAGCCGAGATCGTCGAAGCCCTCGTCGTCCAGCGCGGAGGAAAGCGGCCGCAACCCGGGCTCGCCCTCGCCCATCGCCACGGTGCGGATAATGGCACCGAAGACGAGCCACGCCGGCGGCTCGGTCTCGGCGCCGTCCGGCCAAGCGAGGCGCCCGCCGCCGACCAGCCCGCCGTCGACCTTGATCGCATCCGGCCAGTCGAACGCGACGGGCTTTTCCGGCGGCGCGTGCGCCAGCAGCGCGTCCGCGAGCGCCACCATGCCGGCGTAGAACGCGCGCCGCGCAAAAGCGAGCGGCTCGTCGGGTTCGAGCACGACAGCGAACTCCGCGAGATCGAAGCGCCCGACATAGACCAGCGTGCCGGCGCCTTCGGCCGGCGCGATCGCCTTCGCATGCGCGAACGCGTCGCCAACTTCCCGCAAGGTCACCAGGCAATATGGCGGCGGCAGATCGAGCGATGGCTTGCCGCGCACGTGGCTCCGCTTCCCCGTCTGCGTCATGGCGCCGGACTCGCGAATTCCGTCTGGAATACTTATAACCTGAACAGCGCTGCGGCCAGGGTCCGCGTCATGCGCCAAGACACAAGCAATCGGCAGGCCGGGTGAATGGCCGAGGGGCCACGAAAAAACGCACGGAAAATCCTGATCTGCTCGTGCGAGGACACGATGCCGCTCGACGCCGACGCGGTCCGCCGCGTCTGCCGCGGCAGCGCCGTGACGACTGCGCATCAGCTCTGCCGGGAGGAGCTGGAGAAATTCCGCAAGGCTGCGACGGCAGGCGATCCTCTTACAGTCGGCTGCACGCAGGAGGCGCCGCTGTTCGCCGAGCTCGCAGGCGACGCTGATGTCCGCTACGCCAATATCCGCGAGACTGCGGGCTGGTCGAAGGACGCACGTGCGGCCGCCCCGAAGATGGCGGCGCTGCTTGCCATGGCGGCCGAGGATGCCCCGGAGGTGCCCTACGTCACGCTCCAAAGCGAAGGCGTCATCCTCATTTATGGCCGCGACGAGCGGGCGATCGAAGCGGCGGAGTTGCTCAAGGACCACCTCGACGTCACCGTCCTGATCAAGCCGCCGGCCGCGGTGGCGCCGCCGCGAGTGACCGAGTTTCCGGTGGTGAAGGGCGTGATGCGCGCCGCCAAGGGCCACCTGGGCGCGTTCGAGCTTGTCGTCGACGACTATGCGCAGCCGGCGCCATCCTCGCGCGGCGCGCTGAATTTCGGCCCGTCGAAGGACGGCGCGGTGTCACGCTGCGACATCGTGCTCGACCTCTCCGGCGGCGCGCCGCTGTTCACGCCCGGCGATCTGCGCGACGGCTATCTGCGCGCCGATCCCGCCGATGGCCGCGCAATGCTGCAGGCCGTGCTCAAGGCGCGTGACCTGACCGGTACATTCGACAAGCCGCGCTACGTCAATCTCACCGCCGACATCTGCGCGCATTCGCGTTCCCGGATCGTCGGCTGCAACCGCTGCCTCGACCTCTGCCCGACCGGCGCGATTGCGCCCGACGGCGACCATGTGGCGATCGATGCGTTTATATGCGCGGGTTGCGGGCAGTGCGCGGCCGTATGCCCGACCGGCGCGGCGTCCTACGCGCTGCCGCCGGCCGACGCGCTGATGCGCCGCCTGCGCACCTTGCTCATGGCCTACCGCGAGGCCGGTGGTCGCACGCCCCTCGTTCTTCTGCACGATGAGGCGCATGGCACACCGCTGATCGGCGCGCTTGCGCGCTTCGGCGACGGGCTACCGGCAAACGCCCTGCCGGTCGCCGTCAACGAGGTAACGCAGGTCGGGTTGGAAACGATCGCCGCCGCCTTCGCCTATGGCGCGACGGCGATCCGCCTGCTGCTGCGCGGAAAACCGCGCCATGACGTGACGGGCTTGGCGAAGACGCTGGCGCTCGCCGAGCCGATCCTTGCGGGGCTCGGCTTGGGGACAGGCCGCGTCGCCACCATCGAAACCGACGATCCGGATGCGCTCGGCGAGACGCTGCGCGCTCTGTCGCCCGCCGAGCCCGCACCCCGCCCGGCGAGCTTCCTCCCGGTCGGCGACAAGCGCGACGTGCTGCGACTATCGCTGCGCGAGTTGCATCGCGCCGCCCCGGCGCCGGTCGACGTAATCGCGTTGCCTGTGGGCGCGCCATTCGGCACCGTCGAGCTCAACGTTGAAGGTTGCACGCTTTGCCTCGCCTGCGTGTCGGCCTGCCCGACTGGTGCGCTCGGCGATGACCCCGAGAAACCGACGCTACGGTTCTCGGAAGACGCCTGCGTGCAATGCGGTCTGTGCAAGGCGACCTGCCCCGAGAAGGTCATCACGCTCAAGCCGCAGCTCGACTTCCGCGCCGCCACCGCGTCTGCGCGCGTTCTCAAGCAGGAGGAGCCGTTCTGCTGCGTCCGCTGCGGCAAGCCGTTCGGAGTGCGAAGCACGATCGAGCGCGTCACCGCCAAGCTCGCCGGCCGGCACTGGATGTTCGCGGGCGAGGGAAGCCGCCTCGACCTGCTCAAGATGTGCGAGGACTGCCGCGCGATCGCCGCGACCGAGGCGACCATCGATCCTTACGGCGCCCCGCCGCGCCCGCGCATGCGCACGACCGAGGATTATCTGCGCGAGCGGGAGGAAGCGGAGCGCAAAGACGAAAGCTGACGCGCGAGCGCAATTTCAGTCGCGTTGAGCCTATCGACCAGCGTCCTTCAAGAAGCCGCTCATACGATCGATCAGCGATGCCCGCGTCGCATAGGCCTTTCTGACGGTTTCGAGCGTCTCCTCGGCGCCCACAGGGCGAATTTCCAGTTTCTGCCGCGCGGCGTCAGCAAGGGTCTGCGGGTCTTTCAGCGTCCTGATGAACGCATCGGCGAGCGCCTTGTGGATCGGGGCCGGCAGATCGGGCGGCGCGATGAAGGGGCGGGCGTAGGTTTGTCCCGCGTACATGAAATCGAGCAGTTCCCGATCCTCGGGTTTCGTGACGAAGCTCGTGACGTGCGGCCAGCCCTTCACCTCGGGAATTTCGTAACCGGCCCAGAAGATGACGCGAATTTTGCCGTCCTTGATCGCCTGCGCGCTCTTGCGCATGATGCTGGATAGGCTGTCGCAGGCGCCTTCGACTTCGTGACGCTCCATCGCGAGAAACGATTCGGTCGTCGACGGATAGCCGCTCACGACCTTGAATTTGGTTCCAATGAGGCCGTTGAGAACGATTGGATAGATGTAGCTCCCCGCGCCCGGGCCCGTCGCGCCGACGACAAGCTGCGTGGTGAAAAGGTCCTGCGGGGTCCTGATTCCGGTCGAGGCGTTCGCGATGCAGATGTTGGTCTCGGAATCCGCGCTGCCAAGCCAACTATATCGGGTCGCGTCGAATTGCCGTCCGATGCTGGGCTGGGTCAACGGCGCAGTGATCACATCGCGCGCGACGATGCCCACTCGGTGCCGTCCCTGGGCGACTGCGCGTAGATTTTCTGGGCGACCAGAAGAGACCCGCCGCCCGGCATGTTTTGCGGCACGACCGTCGGATTGCCGGGGAGGTGGCGCCCGATATGCGCGGCGACAAGCCGGCCATACTGGTCGTAGCCGCCGCCCGGACCGTAGCCGATCAAGAGCTTGATCTGCTTGCCCCTGAAATCAACGGTCTGGCTATGGACCGGAGTGGGCAGTAGCACGCCAAGCATCGCTGCGAAAATGATGGCGCGCTGAACTTTGGTCATCTCGTTCGGACAACCTTACGCCGCCGCGGCTTCCAGCGGCACCACAGGCCTGCACCCGTCGATCACGATGCCGAGCCGGGACCGCCCTTTCTTCTGATCTTCCGGAATAGGCCGCCCGTTGGGGTCCGAGAGCCAGAGCCGCAGCAGATGGCGCTTGCGGTTGGGCTCCGGCCAATCCTCGAAACTGCGCCGGCTGTGCAGCGTCACCAGATTGTTCAGAAGCTGGATGTCGCCAGCAGCAAATGGCATGTCGTAGGCACACTCGACGACGGTGTCGCGGTAGATCTTGATCGCTTCGATCTGTCGCGCGGTCAGCTTCGGCACGTCGGGCAGAAGTTGGGCCTTTTCGATCGTCGAGCCCAGCCCCATGGCGCTGAAATAGCCGTCGGTGAACGAGAACACCGGCTGTTTGAACCACGGGCGTTCGCCTTTGGTGACGTCGCCATTGTTGGTGCGATAGAAATCGCCCAGCAGCGTTTCGACGACGTCTGGGCGCCGCGACAGGATCGTGTTGTAGATCGTGACCGAGCTTGCGACGCGGCTCTCGCCGCCGGACTTTGCCGTGTGGAGACACAGCAGGCCCACGTAGTCGCAGCCGTCAGCGTGAAAACGCAGCTCAGCGCGCGTACCGTAGCCACGCTCCTTTCCGTAGTCGCGGCCGATGTCCCGCACGTGTCCGATAACGTGGCCGGACTGGTTCTGGATCGTCCGGTTGCCGAGGTAGGAGCCGATCCCGAGATAGGCGATCGCGGCCCCTTCCCGATCCAGTCGGACGACGGGAAATTTCTGCAGCATGACCATGCCGCGCCCGTCCATCAATTCGCTCCGGACATCGGCGAGCGTCGCGGCCAGCGGCCCGAGCGGAAATGTCTCGCGGCTGACCTCGACGATGGGCAGACCTGATTTCTTGAAGGCGGCGACCGCGGCGGCAAGCTCTGCGACGTCATCGTCGCTGAACTGATAGCTCCAGGTAGCGACATCGCCGAGTTCATCAGCCCGCCAGCCGGCGGGGTCGATGACTGGCTTCATGGGAACGGCCGGTACCCGCTTCGCATGGGTGAACGTCCGGAAGTTGCCCATCGCCGTCTCCAATTCACTCGGACCTTCTGCCCGCTGGAACAATGCCTTCACAGGCAGTGCGCCCGACCCTTCTGCCATGGCATGGAAGCATAGCTTGCGATGGCGCGACCGTCGAGACACGCGAAACTGAGCGGGAGAGCGTGACCTACTTCGTCACCCGCTCCAGAAATTTCAACAGCGCCGCACGATCATGCGCACCGAGCGTCTGCTCCGGCATTTTCGTGCCGGGCGTGTAGACCATCGGCCCCACCTCGAACAGCTTCGACACCGTCTCGGGCGTCCACACGATCCTCATCTGCCGCAGTGCCATTGAGAAATCGTAGCCCGGCGCGGTCGCGATATGGCGGCCGAACAAACCGAAAAGCGTCGGACCTGCGCGCTGGCCTTCGCCGGGCTTGAGCGTGTGGCAGGCGACGCAAGCGCGAAACACCTCCGCACCCGGATCGCCGGCGTAAGGCAGCAAGGGGTCCTCGGGCGTGCCGGGAACGATGTCGCCAATCGGCTCGCCGGTCGCGGCGATCCAGCGCCGGATCATGCGGTCGGTACCGCCGGTCAGCAGCGTGCGGCTGTCGGGGAAGAACGCAACCGACCACACCGGCAGTCCGGGTCCGATCAGATAACGGATGCGCTCGTATTTCGTACGGTCGATGATCGCCACCACGCCGCGGGTACTTGCCGCGGCCACGAGCTTGCCGTCAGGCGAGACCGCGAGCGAGATGAGCGGGTCCGGCCCGGTATCGACCTCGCGGTGGCGTTGCCCCGCGGGCGTGCGGAAGTGAACGGTGCCGTCGCGGCCGCCCAGCACGATTTCACCGTCAGGCGCGATCGCGACCGCGTTGTAACCGGTTATCCCATAGAAGAGGTCAGGCGTGCCCCCGTCGAGCGGAAAGATGCGCAGCGTGGTGTCGTAGCCGCCGGTGACGATCGACTTGCCATCGCGCGAGAACGCAACCGCGTTGACGTTGTTGGTGTTCGCCTCGATCACGCGCGGCGCGCCGCCCGCGAGCGGCCAGAGCCGGACGGTGCGATCCCACGAGGCCGAGGCGAGCGTCGAGCCATCCGGCGAAACCGCAAGCCCCGCGACCGGCGCCGTATGGCCTTCCAGCACACTCTCGGGCTTCGTCTCGCCGGGCTTCCAGATCGCGATCCGCGCATCCTCGCCGCTGGTAGCGAAGCGGCCGTCGGGCAAAAGCACGAGCGCGTTGACTGCGCCGTCGTGGAACCGCAGCACCTCGGCCGCGGAGCCCTTGTCCACCGACCAGCGGATCACCGTGGTATCGAAGCTGCCGGAGATTGCGGTCTTGCCGTCCAATGAAACCGCGAGCGCACGCACCGGCCCGCCATGGCCGCGCCACTGCGCATGCGCGGTGGTGATGACCAAGGTCAACATCAGTAGCGGGACAAGCATACGAGCAAGATTCATCATCTTCCAGATATCGATATTGTTTGGCAGTCGTGAGGCAGAATCGGTGTGACTCCCTCTCCCATAGGGAGAGGGCTGGGGTGAGGGGTTACGGTCTATCGAGAGCTGGGCCCCCTAACCCAACCCCTCTCCCCTGCGGGAGAGGGAGTCGCACCGAGTTCGGTGCGAGACTCTAGTCCACAGGCGTCATGCCGAGTGCGCAGATGCGTTCGCGCACTGCCTCGTCGCGTAGCGCGTCGAGGAACGCACGCACCGCCGGCCGTTCGCGGCGGCTCTCCACCAGCAGGAAATCATAATCCTCCGGCGCGATCGGCAGGAAGCCGAGCCCGTACATAGCCGCGACCGAGGAGATCGCGATACCCCAGTCGGCGCGCTTCTGCGCCACCGCGGCGGCGACCGCATTGTGCGACCGCGGCTGGTTGGAGTAGCCCGGCGGTCGCGCGCCGGCGAGAATCTGGTCGATCAACACGCGCGTGCCGGCGCCGGCGTTGCGGTTGACCATGAGGCAGCGGGCGTCGGCGAGCGCCGCCTTGATCGCTTCGGCGGCGCTGCGGCCCTCGAAGCGCGCGTCGCCGGCGCGGAAGACAAAGCCCTGCATGCGCTGCCAGCCCCTCACCAGCGCGATGCCCGGCCGCAGCAGGTGGCGGTTGTAGACGCCGGTGGCGGGATCGACGAGATGCACGGGTGCCAAATCGCATTCGCCGCGCTCCGCCGCCGTAACGCCGCCCATGCTGCCGACGGCGATCGTACGCGCCGTGAGGCCGCGATCTGCAAGCGCGCGGAGCACCGCATCGAGCGCGACGCAATGGCTGCCCATGATGACGAGGTCGGGCATCGCCGCCGCATGCCCGATCAAAGTGACGCGCGCGCGCGAAGCCGCCGGCAGCGAAGACGCGAGCGCGTCGATCTCCAAAAATCCGTCCGCCTGCGAAAAACTCGTCACCGAGCCCGAGCCCTTGGGGATCGGAAACGCGACTGCGCCGCCGACACCGTCCGCGAGCGCGACCAGCACGAATTCCTTGCGGCCGAGCTCAGACGCGATAGGGACCGGGACAGTGGCCTCGATAGCACGCGCCGTTTCCGGCGGCAGGCCGGCGCGCGCGCGGATCACCGGCGCAACGAAGGTATGGAAGGTGAAGATCGCCGAGGTCGGGAACCCCGGCAGCACCACCAGCGGCTTGCCGCCGATCGACGCGAGGCACAGCGGCTTGCCGGGCTTGAGCGCGACGCCATGCACGATCACGCCCGGTTTGCCGAGCCGCGACACCACGCGGTGCGAGAGATCGCCGGCGCCCTTCGAGGTGCCGCCGGAGAGCACCACCATGTCGCAGACGTCGAGCGCGGTCCGCACGGCGAGCTCAAGTGCGGTCTCATCGTCCGGGAAGGCGCCGAATGGAACTGGCTCGCCGCCGGCTTCAGCGACGGCCCCCGCGACGATCGCGCCGTTGGAATCGTAGACTCCCGCTGGCCGCAGCGGCTCGCCGGGCGGGACAAGTTCGTCGCCGGTCGACAGCACGGCGACGCGCGGGCGCCCCACGACCTCGACCGCGGCGATGCCGCAGGCCGCGAGCATGCCGATCTCGCGCGAGCCGATGCGCACACCGCGCCGCAGTAGCATTTCTCCCCGCGCGATGTCGGAGCCGGCGTAGGAAATAAACTGGCCGGGCGCGACCGCGCGGCGCATGTCAATCGCGGGCTCGCCGCAGCCCTCGAGCAGGTCGGTCTGCTCGATCATGACCACCGCGTCGGCGCCACGCGGCACCACGCCGCCGGTTGCGATCGCGGTCGCCGCACCGGGCGCGACTTCGAGCGCGGGCGCGTGCCCGCAGACGATGACCTCGCCGTTGAGGCGAAGACAGCGTGGCGTCGTGTCGCTCGCGCCGGCCGTGTCGGCGGCGCGCACGGCGAAGCCGTCCACGTTGGAGCGGTCGAACGGCGGCACGTCGATCGGCGCGACTACGTCGCCGGCGAGCACGCGCCCGAGCGACGAAGCAAGCGCCACGGTCTCGGCCGGCAGCGGAGCGAGGTCGACATGGCGCGCAAAACGTGCGCGCGCTTCTTCGGCCGAGACGACTTCGAGGAACTGCTCCTGCCGCGCCGCGCGACGCACCGCCGCGAACAGATCGAACGCGGGACCTGCCGTTTCGGAGCGATCGTTCATGGCCAGGGTCCTATCACGACCTCCGCGCCCGCCGGATATCCTTCGCTGTCGGGCGGAACGAAAATCCAGCCGTCGGCCTGCGCCAGAGCCTGCAACGGCCAATAGCCAGAGGCTATGGGGACCGCATCACCGGCCTCGAGACGAACCGGCACCACCTCTGCCATGCCGAGCGGTGAGGCGACCTTGCGCGCAAGCGACGCGAGCACGGTCGGCTCCGCATCGTCGCGGCCCGACAGCCGCGCGACCAGCGCGCGGCCGAGCGTGAGCCAGACTGCCAACGCCGAGTCGAGACGGCCGGGCAGCAACAGCGCGGGCTTGGTTCCGACAATGCCGAACGCCGCTGTCTCCCCGGGCGACAGCGCAATCCCGTGGGCCTCGATCCGGCCTAGCCGCGCGAGCGTGTGCACGCTCGCGTCTTCGCGGCCGCTGCCGGTGCCGCCAATGGAAAAGACGGCATCGATGCGTTCATCGGCGAACGCCGCCGCAAGGTCCCCGGCCTCGGTGTCGACCGCGGCCCCGGCGGCGCCAGCGACCCGTGCGATGAGATCGCATGCCACATCGAGCGAGGCATCGCCGCGCGCACGCGAAGCCACGAGGCGAATCCGAGGTTCGCGAACCGTCACGGTGGCAACGCCGAGAAAGGCGAGCACCGCGATGTCTGCAGCCCGTAGCCGCTCGCCGGCCCGCCGTAAGGTCGCACCCGCGCGGATGCCGGCTTCGGCCGGCAGAACGCCCTCACCGGGGACGATGGGAGCGATCGCTTCGTAGCGGCCGTCGCGGCCGAGCACGGCGTCGAACGGCGCGACCGCGTCGGCGCCAGGCGGAAGCTCTTCGCCCACGTCGACCAGCACCGCCGCCGGTAATGGCGCAGGCGCGTAGGGGCCGGCATCGGAGGTGTGCGCGGAATCCACCGCCCAGCCGTCGCGCAGCGCAAGCGCGACCGCCGGATAGGGGCCGGCCACCAGGTCCTCGGCCAGCGTACGGCCGCGCGCGCGGGAGACGTCCAACGAACGCGGCGCGACCGGCTCCACCAGCGCGCCAAAGCGCGCCAGCACATCGGCGAGCGACGTGAGCCGCGCGATCCTTTGGGTTTCGTCGTCCATGCTCCTATAGTGTCGGGCCGCGAAAGCAAAAGACAATGGCGGAAAAGACCCTCAACCTGCGCGGCCTGAAATGCCCGCTGCCCGCGCTGCGCGCCAAGAAGGCGCTGTCCGCCATGACCAAGGGCGACGTGCTGGTGCTCGAATGCACCGACCCGCTGGCAGCAGTCGACATCCCGACGCTGGTCAACCAGACCGGCGACACGCTGGAGAAGACCGCGAAGGCGAAGAAGCTCTTGACGTTTCACATCCGCAAGCGGTGAAGGTCGCGATGTAGCCCGCATGGAGCGAAGCGGAATGCGGGATGGGAGGTGAGGTCCGAGCACCAGCCGAAGGGTCGGCCCCCGGATTTCGCTTCGCTCATCCGGGCTTCTGTAACGGGCCTCGACGAGTCAATCCCTTTTTGCGTCATCCAC
>JADMIO010787546.1_pt1 | contig 58377 bp, 58 predicted proteins | sample 8958161 | NCBI WGS metagenome assembly JADMIO01 (sample SAMN16585339, study PRJNA669376) | soil metagenome | isolation source: Crop rotation soil | place: USA: Cullars Rotation, Alabama | collected 2011
GTATGTCGGATGAGTGGGTCAACCTATTGGTCCAGCAGCAGCTGGGGAAACCCTACACGGCCCACTCCCTGAGAGCCAGCTTTGTCACCATCACCAAAGCGAACGGAGCCGATGATCTGGAAGTGATGAATCAGACCAAACACCGCACTACGATCATGATCCAGCGCTATGATCGACGGCGTAATATCCGCAAGCATAATGCATCGGGTAAACTGGGACTTTAGATAAGATCTGTGTGAAACAGGCTAAGCCTGTTCTGTCGGTAACGAACGGGTCTACTTGGTACAGCCATTTTTTGACGAACGCAGACAAACCCAATAAGGGCAGTGAATTTGACGCTCGTGACGGGCTGGATAAGCCCATCGGCACCTAGAAAAGTCATCAGCAAAAATTGACTGGTTGACAAGTAGCTTTATTTATCAACTAATTTACGCTCTCTTCCTTTCGGCGTCATTCTATTTCATGCTTTTTCCTCCAGGAAAAAAGTGGCGTCTGCCAGGCTATACATTCAACGATACATGAGTAAAATGAACAACGTCTAGCACCCTGTTATTGAGTCTAGGGGACTGGCTATCTTTTCGAGGCCAATACATGTAGATTAATGAATATTAGATCCGCTACTAGAGAACCAGTCCGCTGACTACCTGCTTTAAGGGTTGAACATTCTCTCGTCTAAAAGGTAGTAGGTAGATAACTACTATGTCTTGATCATGCCCTCCGTTCTGGTTACAGGAGCTACCTCTGGTATTGGTTTGACGATTGCTACCAAACTTCACGAGAGTGGCTTTAGTGTTTTTGGCACCAGTCGCTTTCCCGAAAAACATGGCCCATCCCTTCCCTTTCCTCTTTTAGCGCTCGACATTACGTCCGAAGAATCGGTTAATCAGTGCGTAACTGCCTTATTAGCCCGTTCATCCGGTATCGATGCGTTGATCAACAATGCCGGTATGCTCATTAGTGGGAGTGCGGAAGAGACAAGCCTTGCGGAGGCTCGCCAACTTATGGAGGCTAATTTTTGGGGAGCTGTTCTATTAACTAAAGCAGTTTTGCCACTGATGAGACAACAACGGAAGGGGCATATAATTACGATCGGCTCCTTAGGCGGTTTGATTGGGGTTCCCTTTCAACCCTATTATGCCGCGTCCAAACATGCGCTGGAAGGTTTTTTCAAATCCCTTCGATTTGAAGTGGCTCCATTTAACATTCATGTCTCCCTCATCGAACCAGGCTTTTTTAAATCGAACTTAGAGCAGGCTCATGAATCGGCTCCTGCTACCATTGCCGATTATGAAGTGAGTCAAAAAAACGCGTTACGTGTTTTCGCAGAATCGATCAAAAAGGCACCCTCGCCTGAACCTGTAGCCGAAGTAGTGTTAAAAATACTCCGCTCAAATAACCCTCGCTTTAGTTATCGGGTTGGGACTGAAGCCAGGCTATTGCCCTTTTTGCAATTTATGTCCTACCGGTTCTTTGAGTGGGGAACCCGCAAGACGTTTAAATCGGCGTGAAGGGTGGTGACTGATCAAAATAGGGCAAGGGGGTAGCCCGGATTGTTTACATGGAATCGGCTAACGTGAGCTATGGAGACTAAATCGTTGGCCAATCTAGCCCGTGGAGTACACAATGGAAACCGCTAAGCCGGACAGTTGGAAATGGTAATAACCCTTGACCTAAGCAGTCTTTTATTGAACATACGTTTTTAGCTTCTTGTTGTTCACGGGTAGTTACTTTATTCTAGCCCTAAAGGCTATGCTCAACCATGCTAGTGCCTGATTCTACTGAGGAAACCAATAGGCTACAAGCCTTAAAAAGTTATGAGATCCTGGACTCCCTGCCCGAGGCAGACTACGATCATATTACCAGCCTGGCGGCTCAAATCTGTCAGACTCCCATCTCTCTAATTAGTTTGATAGACGAAAACCGACAATGGTTTAAGTCGATTCAAGGTCTTGCTATTCGGGAAACTCACCGCCAATATTCCTTTTGCGCCCATGCCATCCTCCATCCGAATCAGCCCTTGCTCATCCCAGATACCCGGCAGGATGAACGCTTTGCTAGTAATCCGTTTGTTACGGGTGAACCGCATGTCGTTTTTTACGCGGGCATACCGCTAACTGATGCCGATGGCTTTGCGTTAGGCTCGCTATGTGTACTGGATGACCAGCCCAGGCAATTAAGCGAAGCTCAACTGGCCGCTTTGCAAACCTTATCCGATCAGGTGGTCAACTTGCTGGCCTTACGAAAAGCCAACAAAGCCTTACAGTTAAGTGAGCAGCGCTACCGAACCTTGACGGCTGAACTGGAAGAGCAGGTCCAGACCCGTACCCAAGCCCTCAAAATCGCCAATGATGAGCTTCATACAGCTAATGCGTTATTAACCTTGGCCAATGACAACCTGCAACAATTTGCCTCAGTGGCCTCTCATGACTTACAGGAACCCCTGCGAAAGATCCAATCGTTTGGCAACCTCTTGCTGAAGCAGTATGCCGACCAGCTAGGGGAAGGACGAACCTATCTGGAACGCATGCAATCCGCTGCCAGTCGCATGTCGACGCTGATTCAGGATTTACTCAGTTATTCGCGAATAGCTGCTCTCCATGACCGTCGACAACTGATATCTCTCTCAGCCGTCGTCCAGACGGTACTGCTGGATTTAGAGTTGGTCATTGCTGAAGCGGGTGCCACAATTCAGGTAGACCCCTTACCGGAAGTCTTGGGGGATTCGATTCAATTAGGTCAGCTCTTTCAAAATCTACTGAGTAACGCCCTGAAATTTAGTCAGGCGAGTATGTCCAAACGGTTACCGTCAGGCAATGCGAGAGCACCCCTCATTCAAATACGGGTTAAAACGCTCATGTCCAGGGAATTACCCGCATCAATAAAGCCTGCTCTTTTGGCCCCACTTTACTATCGGATCGATGTCATTGATAACGGCATTGGCTTTGAGCAGAAACATGCCACCCGCATCTTCCAGGTCTTTCAGCGACTGCACGGCAAGAGCGCGTTTGCCGGCACGGGCATTGGCCTGGCCATCTGTGAAAAAGTGGTGCGTAATCATGGGGGTGCAATTAGCGCGACCAGCCAGCCCGGTCAGGGCGCAACCTTTAGTATCTTTTTACCCAACTAGATTAAGCCAGCGAGGTCATTTATCCTAACCGTTGCTGTTAGAAACGATATTGGCAAGTCCATATAGCGAATTGGTTCGTGAAGGGCCTCAGGAAGTATCAATCTTCTACTGGACACGACTTTCCCTGATCTGTATATAATAACTAAAGACAGCTTAGCTGTAAATACGGTTTTAAATGACGTTAACCCAAAAAAATAGCCTATCTAACCCGAGAATTACCTGAGGTCACCCAACCACCCATGTTTGTATGCAATTTTTCGGAACTGCTATGGCTAACTGCCTACTAAGTAATCTACAATAGTTCCGTATTTTTTTTACGTCGCATCGGGAAAGTCTGACTCTGAGGAATAAATCTCTTTAGCTGTAGAATGACAAATTATACTATTATTTCCTTCGTATATCGCCTAACTAGTAGATTTCGGTCACCAAACAAGCCCTATACGGCTCAGACTAGTATCAGTTAATAGTTACTTTCGTTGCCGATGCAGTAGTGGCTTCCTCGCTTTTATGATATTTGAATTTACAGCCAGCCCGAATTTTAACTTTTTGACCAGTTTCGGCAAAAAATTTGACATTCCGGTTCATGGCGATACATTACACCTGCCTGCGACGCTGGGTAAGGGAACTATAAGAAGGATTGATCTGGAGGCTGGCTTTAAATCGGTCTTTCATCATTATACACTGAACGAGGATTTTGTACTAAAGCGATATCCGGCTGTCAAACCCTGTGATTCAGTCAGTATTATTTTTCACGGTAATGAGCAACCCGCTTCCTTAGCCACAAATGACCGAGAGAGGCCTGTCATACTTGCGAAAACCACGCAGTTCGCTATCCAGATTGCTTCGTATGACTTAGAATCCATTATTTGCTTTCCTGCCAGTACAGCCATCAATTTTGTCGTCGTTGGTATTACGGCTGCTCGGCTAAAGAGCTTATTGGGTATTCAGCATCCTAACTCAGTAATCCAAACAATTCTGAGTGGATCGCCGGGTTTTCTATTTTACCAAAATATGGGTCCTGAGGCACAGACGATACTAAAGCAGCTAACCATTGTCCATCAAGAGGATGAATTAAACGTTTTACAGTGTCGCATCAAGATTCTGGAACTGCTTTTACTGGTCTTTGAGCAATTACTTAAGCGAGACCAGGTTCGTCATCTGCCGATTTATAAAGATGATATTGACAAATTGTTTATCGCTCGAACCACTGTTTTGTCGGATCTGAGCCAACCACCTAAGCTGGCTTATCTAGCGAAACAGGTTGGCATGAATCAAACCAAGCTGAAAGATTTGTTTAAACAGGTCTTTGGCAATACCATTTACAATTACTACCAGAATGCCCGCATGAACGAAGCTGCATTTCTGTTAAAGCAGGGCGGATACTCCGTCACTGAGGTCGGTCATCAACTCGGCTTTACCAATCTAAGTCATTTTAGCCGGTTATTCGAGAAACATCACGGCCTCAAGCCAAAGAAGTTTGCTTCCGGCGGATAAGACTATTTATGCGTCTTTCCGGCCTATTTTATACGTACATTATAGCAGATATTTGTGACGATCTACTGCACGCAACGGCGGAAGCTGCGGCTGAAAAACGTGGTGTCATGGCTTCTGTAAGTGTATCCGGATTATTCACCGCCCGCTCAATGCGCAATGCCTCATGACTACACACAGCGAACGGAGCCGCCCTAATCGAATATCCTTGTCCCGCCCAAACTAAATGTTCGTTTTTTCGCTCATTTGATGATGGGATGGGCTGGCAATCGATCGGCAATAACCTTAAATGCCCATTTACCGCACTATAATTTTTATATCTAAACCTATAAATTCATGGAAGACAATACGTTAACAACGACTACTCCCGACCAAGGCCTTCATTTATCGGTAGTGGGGGATACCTATCGGTTAGTTATCACAGGGCAGCAAACCAAGGGTGCTTACGCAGTCATTGATATGCTTATACCACCTGATGGGGGACCTGGCCCGCATGCCCATCCTCACTTTCAGGAGTCCTTTCATGTGTTAGATGGGGAAATCGAAGTCAAAACGGAACAGGAGACGTATGTCGCTCGGAAAGGCGATTTTCTGAATATTCCGACCGGGGGCGTAGTTCACTGCTTTAAAAACAAATCGGACCAGATCGCTCACTTGTGGTGTGTGGTCGTACCAGCCGGTTTAGACGATTTCTTCAAAGAAATTGGTACGCCTGTAGCTGCGGGCACGTTCTTACCTCCGCCACCGATGAGTCCTGATGAGATTAAGCGGTTAGCGGCAATTGCCCAGAAATATGGTCAGCAAGTATTTCCACCCGATTATTTAGGATAGTCTAAAAGTAGGTTACATGAAAATATTACCAAGCAATCCGTTTATTCTGGCGCTGACCGCCCGCAATCTTACGGTAGCGATTCATCAGCATTCAGCCTATCAGATCGTACTGTCCAATGACGAGCCATTTGATTCAACCATTAATGGTCAGTTCCATAAGACGATCAATGGCTTCTTAATCAAACCACAAGTTACCCATTTATGTGTCGCTGAAAAAGGAACCCTAAGCGTATTGAATATTGAGCCTTACTCCAACGTGGGTTTGTTGCTTTCAAGTAACTTTGATAGCAATCAAGACCACATTGTTTTTAATTCGAGGGAGGAGATACGCCAGTTTTTTCAACTCGAAACCAACCCGTTTGATAGTAGCACCATCATCAGCTCTTTGCTGTCCAACCTGGCTACTACGCACTACGATGAACGGGTAATCAAAATGGTCGATTACATCCGAACCAACTACTTTGAACGTGACATCTCGCCACAAACGTTTGCGGAACTGGTTTTTCTTTCTCCCTCCCGTTTAGCCTCGTTGTTTAAAGAGCAGACCGGCAGTAGCTTATCCAAATATTTGTTGTGGACCAGGCTGCGCCAGGCTATTTACACCACCCTTTCAGAGAAGGACAAAGGACTAACCGACATCGCCTACGATACTGGATTTTATGACTTACCCCAATTCAATAAGTATATGCATGAAATGTTTGGTATGCCACCCATCGCGCTGAAACACAACAGTGATCTGATACAAGTCCATTAGCTCGTAGCCGCCCACCTTTGTAACATAATCGTTCAGACCAAACAGAACAGAAAATGAAAACGATCACTTACAAAGAATTTGGTGGCACGGGTGTGTTACAAGCCACAGATGAACCAATGCCTGCTATCCAGGCGGACCAAGTGTTGGTAAACGTAAAAGCGGTTTCAATTAATCCATTGGATTGGAAAATCAGAGAGGGAACGATGAAACTCATGTCCGGTTCAAAATTTCCTAAGCACACCGGCACTGATTTTGCCGGTATTGTTGAAGCGGTCGGTGCATCGGTCTCGAACGTCAAGAAGGGGGATGAGGTTTTTGGCACGGTGAAAAATAACATGAAGGAAGGCGTACTGAGCGACTATGTTGCAGTGCCGTCCACCCTGATTTGGAAAAAGCCAGCCAGTATTAATTTCGTTCAGGCTGCGTCTATTCCTACGGTGGGGGCTGCTGCGGTTATGGCTTTGCAAAAAATAGGTAAAACTACGGCAAAGTCGCGGGTTTTAATCAATGGGGCCTCCGGCGGCTTTGGCATGTTTTTGCTGCAACTACTAAAACTTAACGGGGTAAATACAACGGCAGTTGCTGCCACCCAAGCCCTAAACTTCGTCAAACGGTGGGGGGCGAATTCAGTGGTGGATTACAGCAAGGAAAATGTACTGGCTAAAGGCGTTACGTATGATGCAGTCGTAGATCTGTCCGGAAAAATGGGCTATAAAAATGCCCGGCAGATTATGAACGCAGAATCCGTATATATTAATCCGATCCCTACTCCTATTGACATTCTGATAACGCCTATTAAAAATTTGTTCAGAGGCAAAAAGCATGTTGTACTGTTAAGCACACCGGCTAAAGAGACGATCGATCATTTAGTGAAGGCTATCGACAACGGCCTGGAAATTGAAGTAAGTAAAGTATTCCCATTTGCGCAAAGCCAAGAAGCGTATGAGTACGCTGAGAAAGGTGGGTATGTTGGTAAAGTAGCCATCGAGATCAACTAGCCATCCATTTACAACAGATCAAGGCAGGAATGCTAGCTTAAAACATAGAGTTATAAGTGTGCTTTAGTGCCACAGCGCTATCTGGTGATTTGACCAGATAGCGCTGTGGCATTTTTCATGTTATGCTGCTTCCAGCTCAATGATTAAGTAGTCACAAAAAATGCTGTTCTACGGAAAGTCTAACTTTTGAGAACAGTGATTTGATACAAGTTTGCCCGCGTTTATCAAGCCAATTTTGTCTCACAAACATTCAGGAATAACTAAACAATTCTGGCATGGAAACGCAGAAAAATTTGAGGCAGGGCAATGAAAAAAATCCGGAAACGACAATTACAATGACCGTCAATGCTCAAATTGACCGGGCCTTTAATTACATCGCCCCCATCAATCTGACACACATTTTTCGCGGCAATGCGCTGATTCCGGCGATCGTTAACACCAGCGTAAAAGAAGGCTGGAACCAGGCTGGTCTGGTACGTACCGTGTATTTCAACGATGGGTCAACCTCCCAGGAGAGCCTGTTGACCATGGATGCACCGACCTCCTTTTCGTATAAGAATGCGCACTTTACGTCCCCCGTCTTGGCGGCATTGCTACAACAGCTTGAAGGCGAGTGGCTGTTCACAGATGTAGCAACTAACAAAACCAAAATCGAATGGACATACCGGGCCATTCCGACCAATTTTCTGGCAAGACTGGTCGTTCGATTGATCCTGATGCGGGCGTTGCGTTCGATGCTTATTGATGCATTGACAATCGCCAAAAATGATTTGGAAAGTGGGCAGCTGGAAGGCGGAACAACCTGGACAAAACAACCGGCAAAACAGTGATCTGATCCAAGTTTATCCGTTTCCGGTAAGCCAATTTTGCTTCGTAATCAATCAATAAGTCAACCAATCAAAATCATGATTTTAGTAACCGGCGCAAACGGCCATCTGGGCCGAGCCATCATCAATTCGCTCCTCAATAAAGGGGTTCACGCTAACCAACTAATTGGTTTGGTCAGGGAAGAGGAAACCGCCCAGGATTTAAAAGCAAAAGGGATTCAACTCCGCGTAGGCGACTATGAGTGGTACCCGACGTTGGTGAATGCGTTTAAAGGCGTGGAAAAGTTAATTCTGGTATCGGGCCGAGATTTGGTCACCCGGGCTGAGCAACACGAAAATGTTATCACCGCGGCTAAAGAAGTGGGCGTAAAACAGCTGTTGTATACCAGTTTCTTTGACAAACATACCATGGAGAATTCACCGTTCGATTTTGTTTCCTCGTCCGTCAAAGCAACTGATGCAACCATTAAGGAAAGTGGTATTCCGTATACGATTTTTAAAGACAACCTGTACATGGAATTACTGCCGCTTCTTTTTGGCGAAAGCGTGCTGGAAACGGGTATTTACTTACCTGCCGGTGAGGGGAAGGTGGCCTACGTAACCCGTGCGGATATTGCTGAGGCTATAGCTACTGCGGTGACACAAGTAGGCCACCTCAACAAAGAATATAACATCAGCAATACCGAAAACAGGTCGCTCGCGGAAATCGCCAGCCTGTTAAGTGCGCAGACGGGCCTGGCAATCAACTACATCAGTCCTTCCAGGGCGGACTACGTTGCCACGATGGAGAAGAACGGATTGCCTGCCCGGTTGATCAATATCTTCTCCGGCCTCTCCGAAGCCATCCAGTCAGGGGAGTTTTACTCCTCGTCAACGGATCTGGAAACGCTGCTGGGTAGAAAGCCTATATCAGCCAGCGAATTTTTACAACAAACGTATATCAACTCCGTTCCCGTCATCTAAAACGCCATGAAACTACTTGATCAATCTCAGCTAGGAAAGCTAACCCTGAAAAACAGCATGGTCATGTCGGCGATGACCAGAAGCCGGGCCGACAGCAACGGCGTCGTGGGCGATATGCACGTACAGTATTACACGCAACGGGTCAGTGCGGGCCTCATCTTCACGGAAGCCATCAATATTAGCCAAGACGCCATCGGAAGCCCTTTCACACCGGGCCTTTTCACTCCAGCGCAAATTGACGCCTGGCAGAAAGTGACCAAAGCCGTGCACGATAAAGATGGACTTATTATCGCTCAACTCTGGCATACGGGTCGGGCAGGTCACTCTATTGACCGCAAAGGGGTATTGCCCGTGGCACCATCGGCAGTGGCCATTACCGGTATGCAGCATTTCACCTCGCAGGGGCCTAAAACGTACGAAACGCCACGTGCGCTGACCGTTGACGATAGTAAACAAATCGTGAAGGACTACGGTCAGGCGGCAAGGAACGCCATGGCAGCAGGGTTCGACGGGGTTGAGCTGCATGCCGCGAACGGTTATCTGCCCAACCAATTTTTGGCGGATAACGCCAATAAACGAACTGACGAATATGGCGGAAGTATTCCGAATAAAGCCCGGTTTATTCTGGACATTATGAAGGAATTGACTCAGGCAGTTGGCGGTGATAAAGTAGGGATCAAACTCTCACCTTTCCATCCTTATGGCGATATACTATTCGATAATCCGATTGATACGTTCACATACTTAATCAGTGAACTCAATCAACTGAATTTCGCCTACGTAGAGCTGATGAAGCGTAGCCCGATGTTTCCGGTACCGCACTATCCGACCGACGATGAAATCGAACTGTTTGGTAAGCAGATTAGGCACACGCTCATTGCTAATAGTGGCTACGACAAAGCATCGGGTGAAGCGGAACTTGACAAAGGAATTGCCGACCTAATTTCTTTTGGTACCCTGTTTTTAGCCAATCCCGATCTGCCCCAGCGATTTGAAAAAGGTGCATCGCTGAACCAGCCTGACCGCGCCACTATGTTTGGCGGTGGTGCGCAGGGATATATCGATTATCCTTACCTGAACGCCTAAAAATGCGTATGGCGCAGCCACCCTAAAAACCAGTCGTCAAATCAATTTATAACTTCTACCAACATTTAATACAAAATAACCATGAAACGATCTTTGAACGTTTGTTTGCTATTGATCTCATTCCAACTGTCTTACACAAGCCTGAGTGCACAAAGCGTCGCGGATAGTATACGTCAACTGATTGGTGGTGAGCGGGCTTACTATGAGACGCTAGGAAACATTTATCCTGCTGAACGTTCTGTAACCGTTACCGAGACGACCATTTCTGGCGTGAAGGGTTACTGGTTTGACCAACATCTTCTCTCCAAAAAGCATATTATTATTTACTTACACGGGGGTGTTTATGCGCTCGGTAGTATCAGTTCATACCGCGCCATGGTAAGCCATTTAGCCAAGAGGTTGAGCTTGCCCATTGTATACATCGAGTATTCGCTGGCGCCTGAACACCCTTACCCAGTTGCCACTAATGAGATCCTCAATGTTTATCGTGAGTTGAGAAAGAAATATCCTGACTGCAAATTTTCAATTATAGGCGACAGTGCTGGTGGTGGGCTGGCCATTCAGTTGGTATACAACAGCCTTAAATCGAGGTTGCCCGTACCTACTTCACTAGCCTTGATTTCCCCCTGGGTAGATTTGAAAACTGAAAATAATTCCTACGTAACCAAGCAATCCGTTGATCCGATCTTAAGTAAAAAGATGCTTCATGATCATGCCTTACTTTATAACCCGACTAATAGTAAGACGGCTGATCCAAGCGAACTAAGTTTCAAGACGTTCCCACCAGTATTATTGCTGGTCGGTACGGATGAAGTATTGAACGATGACTCGAAGAATTTTTACCAAGTTGTCAAACCCATTCAGAAGCAAGCTAAGCTGAAAGAATTTGACGGACAGAAACATGTCTGGCTCGTTTCTACTATCGAGTCCAGCGCTTCCGTCGAGGCCATGAGTGATATTAACGAATTTGTCAAATCGAACTAGTTCTGAAAAAGCAGGTAGTACGGTGAGAATATTGGAGCATACTATTCTCACCGTACTATCATGCTTTTGATAAACTGTACCTGCCAGCACTCCAAGTAACGAATTTTATGGTTGGCCGCTGCCGTACGAAACGGTAAAGCGACCCGTAATTACTCTTCATTCAGGTTACTATTCATTCTTGTTCCCTGCCCTAAGTCTGATTAAATGAGCGTTGAACTCAGCAAGGTTTGTACCCAGCGTGGAGAAAAATTCCTGATCAGCAGTTTCTACACTGATGATTGCCTTCTGCAGCACCGCTCCGCCTTTACTTGTCATCTTAATTGTTTTCGCCCTGGTATCAGTAGGATGTTCATGGCGTATGATGAACGCTTTTTCCTCTAGGGTCCGCAATACCTTTGAGACCATCATCCTGTCGGCATTACTTTGATTGGCGATGTCAATCTGGGTAACATGATCACTATCTCTGGAAAGCCAGGCCAACGCGGCCAGCAATACAAATTGTGTTTGCGTTAGGCCTAAGGGATCTAAAACCCGCTTTTGCTTCCGCTGCCATAACATGGTTATCTGTCCCAGTAGATAGCCCGGGCTTTCTTCAGGGCTGTTGAACTGAAATTCGATTTTTCCAGACATACTCTTTTTGCCGCATTTGTGAAGAAATTAGCTTAAAATCAGACTACTTGATTTCATAACGGGCCAAAAGAAATGGATAGCCTCTGCTCTTTTTGTTTTGGATGAAATCTGACGATAATCCAGTATTTAGTAGCTCGGGAATTGGCTTTAGTTAGTTTGATTTCAAAAAAGTGATATTGTATCCGTCGGGATCTTTAACGATGAGTGTTTTACCAAAAGGGGTGCTCTTTACGGGCCCTAGCAACGTTACCTGCTTTTCAGTAAGCCTGGCTTGTAGCTCCTCTATCTCTTCATCAATTGCGAACCAAAGTGAAACACCTATCCCCAGTTCTTTGCCGTCCAAATTGCTGATGGGTTTCCTAATAGCAAAACTGGCTTCGCCCTTAGTAAAGGTAAATATACAGGCCTCTGAATTAGTCATTGGCGATACGTCAAAACCTAGTTGATTGGTATAAAAGTCTTTTGAAACGTCTAGGTTTTTAACTTGGAGAGAGGCAAAATCTAATTTTCTCATTATGTTTCGGTTTATTATTGTCGCAAATATAATATATACGACAACAATAAGCAAATTTTGTTAAAACTGGTCTGCCGAACGGGATAAGAGCATGTCAACTTCTTCTAATTAAGGAGCTTAACGTTTAGATATCACGATCACATCGAAAATGGCTGCTTACCTCCTACCTGTTGTTCTTTCTGAATTTGACTGGTGATAAACCTACCCCTTTGCCGAATAAACGGATAAAATATTTTGAATCTTCGTAGCCTAACCGGGTAGCGATTTCCTGAATACTTAAGTCTGTATAGATGAGTAAACGCTGTGCTTCGGCCAGTACTGCTTGCTGGATATGGTACGTAAGCGAAAAACCCGTTACAGACTTGATCGTATCATTGAGATGGCTGGTCGATACATTCAGCTGTTGAGCATAGGCCGAAGGTTGTTTACAGGTGAGTACCTGTTGGTTGAGTAACTGACGGAATTTCTTGGTCATCTCCAGACTGCGTACTGAGTAGTCTCGGATACGGTCGTAGAGCTGAGCCTGGAAAATAGCCGCCACCCGGTAGATAAACCCATTGAGCAATGTCTGAACGAGTTTATGGTGAAAACCAGCTGTTTTGTTTTCATGAAGAGACCGATCAAGCAGCACAAGCAGGCTCCTAAACCATTCATGTTCTCTTTCATCCAGGGTCAATAATGTTACGGTTGATAGCGACTGTTCGAGTAAATGGTTAACCGCTTCATCAATCAGCTTGGCATCAAACGCCAGAATCCAGCCCTTACAGGGGTGGGCAGAGTCAACTTGATGGATCTGTCCTGGATGGGACAACAGGAAAGAAGTTTTGTTGATCGTAACGGACTGAAAATCAATATTGGTGGTAATAGTGCCCTCTTCAAGAAAAAAGCAGGTATAATGATCATGCCGGTGCGGATTAGTCAATTCATCCTGATCGTGCTGTAACAGTGGAACAGGCAACTGGAAGAGAGCTATGCCTTCCGACCGTTCATCCATCTGGTAGACCAGTATGGGTTCTTTGGTCATTGGCTTTATGAGGTAACTATCGCCAAAATCCATGGGCATACATAGTGGTGTTCCGGTGGGCTCTACTTTTCAGTTTTTTTCGTAATTCCCTAACCATGGGTATAAAGCCCGCAATATAAATTGAACTGTACTCACTTAAATCTTTGGTGCGTGTCCAGTTTTCCAAACTTTCCAGACTATTGCCCTCTGGCTCGAGAATAAACTTAAATTCCGGATTTTCTCGGCTCAATCCAGCCGGAAGCTGGTAGTCTTCGTTGAGGAACACACCCACCTCCAGGGGATGTTCCTCTGGATCGGTCAACTGCTTTAAGCCCAGCATGTGCCCAAGCGCACTGCCGTCGGCCAGCCCTAAAATCTTACCTGGTTTAACGGGTAGTGGGGCCGCATGAGCAGGTCCCACAATGACCTGATCGCCCGGCTGAACGTGTTGTGCCCAGCGGCTCCCTGCCCCGTTGTGTCCGGTTTCCACAAACAGGGTGCAAATTCCCTTTTCAGATTCCCACCAGGCAGGGGTATAATCCCGGTATTCAAATTCATCCACTTTACACTTAAGCCGAGGTATAGTTTTCCATCTAGCCATATCAACGGTGGGGAGATGGAGGTCAATTTCGTACATAGAAGCGGGATTCCATGATCTGACATCCAATACGTTGGCATATTGGGCCAAGGCTTTGTCTATAAGTTTGAAGGCGGTTCTTTTAATGATATTTGCCATAACAAATGGTTGATTTGCTAAGCAAAAGTAGCTTGCCCGGAACGGTGATTTATCCGCTAAATGGCGGTTTATGGTGGACGATTCGCGTCTATAGGAAAAAAGCTAACAGCGTGATTAAGGCCTCTACCTATACAGGTATTAAAGGGAATAAAAAGTGATCAAAAACAGATGTAACATAAAATCAACTAACAACTTCGTTATTCAGTAAAGTGGTCCACTTTTAAGGGCGCAGTGTATAGTCAGGCAGTGAGTTTCTGGTCAAGTCTCGCAATCAACTTGCTTACTTAGTTGAGAGTGTGCTTGACTAGAGTTAGTCAATGGGAAACGCTGATTATTTTGTACCAACTATTGGGTTTTACTAATCCACGCTCTTTTGTTTATTGGTCTTGTCTCAGGATCGGTTGAAATCCCTTCTTTTTACTGGAATACCCTCTATTTGTACCAAGCTCCTACGTTCTTCTTTCCCTAGGTTTGTTCAAAAGGATATTCAGTCCGCAGGTATTCCATTGATCGTTTACAAATAATCCGCCCATTGATTACGGTTATAGACTATGTACCAAAGACAGACGACTATTTTACTAACTGATGATGATGACGATGACCGTTATTTCCTTCGTCAGGCCATTGAGCGGATTATCGGCGATTCGGCAATTTTGGAGGCTAAAAATGGTGAAGAAGCGTTAGACCTGCTGGGAAGACATTTCATTCAACTGGTCATAATGGACATGAACATGCCCGGGTTAGATGGCCTGGAAACCCTGGCCTTTATTCGGTCGCAAAACCAGCTGTTTTCTACTCCTGTCGTTATGCTCTCCACCAGTGATCAGCCAGAATTAATCACATCTGCCTATGCAAGAGGTATCAACTCCTTTATCAAAAAACCGATGCGATTAGGTGACTATGACCAGATTGCCGATGCCATCAAGGTCTGTTTTCTTTCGCTTCCATTAAGTTGAAAGCACCAGTATAGAGAGACAACAACTTATTTTCAGATAACTCTGGATGATTGGTATCCTCATAAAACGATCAATCGACGACTGTTCACTAAACATGTAACGCTCAGCGTAATTATTATACTCATGTGCTGGGATTACGAATGGTGAAAAAGATCGTCAACGTTGATGACTCCAGTTCTTATCATTTTACTATGGCAACGTGAATAGTACGCCCGCTACCATCCTTACTTTTTTTCTTGGGAAGGCATTGGGCCGGTCAAAAACGGCGATGGCGACGGAAATCGGCTATTCCGTACCACAAGGAATCCCGGATAACTAGGCCGGTCGAGTTAGGGAGTTTGGTGTAGGTATGGGTGAACAAGCCAAACGATTTGGCGAACCGTATTTGCCTTTTACCAACCCCGATGGCTAGACATTGCTCTTATTCAATGTTCGTATAATCGACCCGCCTAGGAAAGTGCCATTAGTTTTAGTGACAGCCTTGGCTCCGCCGATGGCAATTCATACCATAAGGGACAAATTGTCCCTTATGGTATGAATTGAGGTAAGTAAGCCTGATTTTACGTCAACGGCGTTCACCGGTTGCCTATTCTTTACGGTATTATAGTTCTCAGGATAGTTTGCACGCTGGCAACATTAAAAAGTCCTCAAGCGAAAAAATCAGCCTTTAACCGCCATGTAGCGTACTTTTCTAGACCCGATACGTCTGACAGAAAAAGTTGAGCCCCAAGAATTTCCATATAGTATTTTCCGAAAGATACTGGTATGAGATCAAGCGAATTTATAATGTCAATGTGGTAAGGGAATACGACAAGCATCATAAGCTTTACTCCAATAAAGGTAAAATGTCTAAAAAATGAATTTATCAACTTTGCTGCTGTAATAGTTTTGCACATTCTATAATTTCCTGGCACACCTGTTTTATATCTGCCTTTTTTGCACCCAGCTGAGTTACCAGCTGATTAAGTTGCTGTTTTAGCTGCGCTGTTTTGCCTCTAGTACTTGACGCCCGGGAGACGCCGGAAAGTTTTTGCTCATTACTACTTTTTTGAATGATTTCTTGCAGCTCGGCCTCAGTTGAAATTGGTGAATCCGGTTTTTCAGACTTTCCCAATTGCTGAACCAACCCTTTATCTACTTTTACTTTACCAGATAAAATATTCTGCTTGAAGGTAGGGGATAAACGTTCCAAACCCAGGGCAAAAACGCTATCCCGCTTAATTGTTTTTTCACTTACGTTAAATTGTTTAGCCAGCCGATACGCAGTCGTTGTGTTGGTCTCTTCATTTGAAGCTGGCTCGTTTGATTGAACTCCTGACGCCTGTTCGATCTGTTCAGCAGCATAAAGGTCATTCTGACCCTTATGGTTTTCGCGAACGTATTTACCTTTTCCCAACTTATCCCGTAGATAACGCAGGCCCCTTAAATAGGAAACCTGTTCAGGAGCAAGGTTACGTCTTCCTAGCTGATTATCAATCATAAAGAACTTGACTTCTTCCAGCGATGGAAAACTCATCAGGTGAACTTTGAAATCCGTATGATGCTTTTGGCAGATAGTGTACCGATTGTGTCCATCGATAAGTACATATTGTGGTGTAGAGGATGGTTGTTGATCGGAAAGTTGCTCACCGGTAGTTTCCCAAATAAGCAGTGCTTCCCGACAGCCATTTTGTTTAATATTTTCTTCCAGCTGTCTGAATTCTTCATCTAAAAGAGGGGGTATATAAGCGGCTAGCTCGGGTAATATTCTAATGTGTTGCTTGATGTCTTCGTGCCTCAGTAAACTTTGATCTTTGATCAACGTATTGGCAGCCAGGGCCATCTGATATTTTTTTGCCATGGAAAGTTCTTTAGTTAAGAGCAAGTTCGATTAGACCGTTTCTGTAGGTTGCCCAGTTAATTCCAATGCCAAATTTCGGTAGTCAATGGAGCCATTAGAATCTTTAGCGTAGGTGAAGATATCTTGTTGGGCAATTTGAGATTCTTTTAAAGCAACGTTTAAGCGGATCTCTGTCTTAAAAATGGTGAAGTTCGTCAAAAGCCCTCCACGTATATAAGTAAGCATATCACGGTGTACATTCAATCGCTTGTCGACTAAGGTGAGAACAATGCCTTCAACGGTTAACTCATGGTTAATACGATCTCGCACCTGCATAATACGTTCGAACAAATTGTTAATTCCTTTCATTGCAGAGGCTTCTGGCTGAAGGGTTATCAAACAAGATGTGGATGCAACTAAGGCTGAATTTGTGAATATATTCAGAGCAGGGGGACAGTCAATAAGAATAAAATCATACTGAGATCTAAGGCTCGTCAGTACATTCTTGAGTTGATTGACACCGCCCACTGCCTGAACCAGTTCCAAATCAGCATTTGCCAACTCCAAGTCACTTGGTGCTAGGTCAAAATTAGTCCCAAGTGAGACTATTGGTAAGGGCTCGTTTTTTAATAAGGCATGCACCACCTGCTTTTGTGGCTCATCGACCCCCAATACTTGGGAGAGATTACCCTGCGAATCCAGGTCGATGAGTAGTACGCGGTTGCCCAATAAAGCTAGAGCTTTTCCTAAATTTAAGGTCGTTGTCGTTTTACCAACCCCACCTTTGTGATTGGCAATTGAAATAACTTTCGCTTTTCTGGCCGAGAGATCAACGAAGCCGTATTTTTTCAATATGGGGTATAGTGCGGCTAAGTGTTTGGCATTAAGAACACGGTCACCTGATAAAGCCTTCGTGAGAGTAGTGGTTGGAATACCTGCTTCTTGCTCAATGACAGAGGCAGACAAGGCGGGGTTCAACTTTAAAAAGGTTACAGCATGTTCATTGGTGATCATCGACATGAGGGTTTATTTGTCCTAATATTAGGGCAAATAAAAGTATTTGTCAAATAATACGGACTAACTGTGAGAATTTCCCTAAAATACACGATCGCCTATCGATCCTATCAGGGATCGCTTAATTCACCGGGCTGTCCAACACTTACGGTCGTAACGTTCCACGATTTAGTAGCTTGTCAGCAGTCAACCAAAGTAGAAAGCCTAATAGGTCGCCGAGGAAAATGACCAAAGCACCGACTCAGTCCCTGCCTTGTTATACCTGTTCATACTCGGCGGGGTGGCCTGTGCCATAGAGAGACGGGTTGGCGGCCCATAAAAGGTGGTCGGTCACGGCCGGTTGAGCAAAAGCAAGGCGTTGCTATTCACCTAAAACTAACTAGCTGCATGAAATTTTGCTTCCTTATTGGTATCGACCGGAGCTGCGCTTTAACCAATGAGTCATGGCCTTTATAGGTATACGTTTGAACGAATGTTCGGCCACAGCCATAGCATCGGTAACGCTGGATGCCAGCACGAGTGATGCCATATCGTTTGACATGTTGCGTTTGGCCACAATGCTTACAAACAACCGCTTCTACTACCATTTATAAAGACACCCTATTCAACGGAGTTAAGTCACTACCGGATATTTTACTCGCACTTAGTTGCTCGATCCACAGAGGTTCCCTTAATAGGATGGAGCATTTAAGTAAACAAATCTGACAAACTATTCTCGTGTACTACCTAGTGAGGCTGGTCAAGCAAATCTACAGGATGACAAAATAGGTGTCAGCAAACAGGTATGAATTATCAACTTGTTTCCAACTTTCGCTCGGCAAGCCAGTTAAACTAGCTCAAAGGCTGCTATAATGGAGTAGGTACAGCAACGTTCAGATAAACAATCGCACCACTCCAGCGGCCAACCGGTCTTATTCCCAACGGTATCATCCGAGGGGCGGGACCCTGAGAATGTAAGGTTTAATCAATGCATCCTCTCCCGTGTTTGTATTAGTAGCCAACTTTTTAACGATGCCTTCAGGACTTTTTGCTTTATTAGATGATATCTCGGCCTTGGTAAAAGCAAGCGCTGCCAGTTTAGATGATGTGCCTGCTCAAGTTGCCAAAACGACCGGAAAAGTCTCGGGTATTGTCATTGATGATACGGCCGTTACGCCCAAGTATGTGGTAGGACTCGATCCATCCCGGGAGCTGGCTATTATTTATCAGATTGCCAAAAAATCACTGATTAATAAACTCCTGATACTAAGTCCAGCAGCCTTGTTGCTTGGCTACTTTGCCCCCTGGGCCATTACGCCTATTTTAATGGTAGGTGGTGCTTATTTATGTTATGAAGGCTACGAAAAGGTTCATTCCCTATTTAGTCACCCCGATAAGAACACTCAACGGGAGCCGGTAAACGAGATTACTCCCGAGGAATTAGAGAAGCAACGAGTGGGTAGTGCGGTTCGCACGGATATTATTTTGTCAGCCGAAATTATGGCCATTGCTTATAGCCAAGTAAGCGGCCAGGCGATCCTCAACCAGATTGTGGTGATGCTGGCGGTAGCCGTTTTTATTACGGTGGCCGTCTATGGATTTGTTGGCTTGCTAGTGAAAGCCGATGATATAGGGCTACACCTGGCTGGCGATACATACGCCCCTGCTACTCGAAAAATAGGTCGCGGTATTGTAAAATTCATGCCGCATTTCTTGAGTTGGCTGGGTTATGTTGGTACGGCAGCCATGCTTTGGGTAGGTGCCGAAATCATTGCGCATGGCATACCGTATACCGCTCATTTGCTGCATGATTTAGAACAGGCCTTATCCTCCATGCCGGTAGTAGCCTGGTTAACAAAGGCGCTGGCTTGTGGAGTTGCCGGACTGATTATTGGGTTCATCATTGAGAACCTTGTGGTTTTGGTCAAGAGAATCTTTTTCCAACCCAGGAAGTAGCGCAACCAGCTGGCCCAATTTTCGTCTGTACACAGTCAACCGACAAGCTTTCTTCGTTTGTAACTACTCTGACTAGCTCAGTACTCCTACTTGTTTCGAGCATTCATTGACGGTTTCCGTTCGGCAATGGTATGAAAAGCCATAGTATTGATTCCACATTGGTCTTACTTAGCGAAAGCGTCTTTGACCAACTATAGGGGTGCTTTTCAGCATCAAAGTCTCCTACAAGCGATGGTAAAAGTAAACCCTGAGTTGAACTGAAATAGGGTTAAATGAAATATCAGAAAGTAGGGCCAAAAATAAAACGCCTTTTATCTTTATGAAACGAACCGCTTCGGCGGTCCGAATTTTGACTTTAAAGCGACGTTATGAATAAAATCTTTGGCTACGCCCGGGTTTCGACCTTAGCTCAAAATTTGGATACACAACTCGACGTCCTGCCAAAAGAAAGCTGCAACGAAATCTTTCAGAATAAGATTACCGGACTCCGCACCGCAACGGCGGACCGCAACCGATCGGCCTTAGAGCAATTAATCGCTCAACTTCGACCCGACGATACGGTGATGGTAGCCCGCTTCTTCCGATTGGGCCGTGGCCGCGATCACCTGATCAGCCTACTCGGCGAGTTTACCGCTAAAGGCATTCACTATCTAGGCGTCGACAGTGCCACGCCAGCGGGACAACTGGAAATGGATTTACCGAAGATGATCCTGGTTGATTTATATCTACCTAGTGCTGAGCAAGGGTTAGGTGTCTTACACGCTATCAAATCGCATCCGCACTACAAACCAGTAACCACGCTCATCCTGAGCTGGTCAAACCGCTTTGAAGATATAACTCAAGTATTTAATTACTCGGCGGATGGCTATCTGGTCAAACCCACAAACTACCAGGACTGGATAGCTGAACTGAGCCTGCTGGATAACTATTATCAACGGGAGTAGTCATCATTCCATGGCTATTCTCTTGTCATTCCAGGTATCTAGCGAACCGAGTCGTTGAATCCATCAATAAATAGAGCGTGTTAATCGCTGTACCACAATTGGGGGCGCAACTCCCTTCCGGACTACACTGGCGGCCCGGCCTGCTGAAGCGACTCCGTTGGAAAAGCGCCCCAAAACCAGACAGTTTCTTTCAACTCCTAGCGGTAGTCCACTTACTATGCTGGTTTTTAATGCCATCTGCCAAGTCAGCCAGCACATACTACTGCATATCTGATGGTACGCCACCTTTTGAGCGGCTGGTTTAATTTTAAGTATGCAGACAGCCCTCGACCTTTATACTGACATCTCACTTAGCAGCTTTGACCGGACGACCGCTACTGGCCTATCCCGCTTGACCGACGGAGCGGTAGGTCATCATGCCCTGACCGATCTGCTCAATCGACTCGATGACAACAACCGAACTTTGTGGCAACACGTCAAACCTCTGATTCGCCAAATCCAGAAAGCAGACGCTCTAGTACTCACCGATGACAGCGTCGCTGGAAAAATCACCCACACGCACTCCGCGCACTCAAGCGAATCATCGGTTTACCCGCATTTGGGCTTACGTTACGTCAAGTTAGAACGTTTGCGGCTGGCCTGCCCAATCATGTTGCCTTAAAAGGCTGGTTATATCTCAAAGCCAGGCAAGCAGCTTTTGCGGAATTGACCATTCTAAAAAATCAACTTAGCCAATAGTCAGCAATTGAGTTGGCGTAACATCAGTTACTAAGATAAAACTTACTGCTTTTACTGGTGAATATAGTAAACGATCTTAAGGCGTGTCCAGTAAAAGATATCAAGTCCAGCAGTTGGGTGGCTAAATTTTTTGGACAGGATGTAGTTTTAGACTATAAGTAGATACTAACAGGTAAGTGACAGAGCAAAACCTTACCGTATCAGAACGATGGGCGACCGGTTGGAGCAACCCTTTCTTGACCAGATCAATGGCCACCTCGGCATTGCTCACAAGGTGAGCCGCCTTTACTGCCAGGACTCAGAAGATCGGGCCGATCTGTTGCAGGAAATGCTGTATCAGCTTTGGAAATCCTATCCTGCTTTCGCCCAACGATCCAGCTTCACGACCTGGATGTACCGGGTATGCCTGAATACGGCTTTAACATGGCGGAAGAGATCCACCCGCATGAACTGGGAGAGCCTCTCACCCAATCATCAGCAGATACCGGAGCCGTCCACTGGTCCCGAGGACGAGCAACGGCAGACGCTTTATCAGGCCATCGCCACCTTGTCTCCTTTAAACAAAGCTATTGTGCTCTTGTACCTGGACGAGATAGGCTACGAAGAAATTGCCACTATTACCGGCCTGACAAAATCCAACGTGAGTGTACGGCTGGTCAGAATCAAAAAAGAACTGGAACTACAACTCAAAAAACAGGCAAACTTTCACAACAATGTCAACTCTTGATCAACTCAAAAAACACTGGGAGCCGTCGAATAACGTCACCGCTGCTGAGGAGCGGTCGAGGCTGGATGAAGTGTCTCTCCGGAAAATCATTACAGCCAGAGTGCGTATGCATACCAGAGCCAGCTTCCACTATTTCTGGGCTTCGTTTGCCCTGCAATTACTGGTTTATTCGCTGTGTAGCCACCTGCTCATCCGGCACTGGCCAAAAACAGACATTTGCTGGCTGAGTCTATTGGGTATATTGCTGCACCTTCCCTTTACCATTGTGTTGATGAACAAGTTCAAAGGGATTGCTAAAGGTAAGCTGACAGGTAAAGAGCCGACCTCAATCCGTGATTATCTCTTGGCGCAGTATCAGCTCCTGAACAGCTTTTTTACCTTTAAGAAGCGGTATGAGTTGCTGCTTATTCCCCTGAGTGCGGCCATCGGCGTTCTGCTGGTTTTTACGTTGTATATACCCGGTGGAGCACAGGCTTTTCCAATAGGGGCGCTCATTACCTACGCCCTTACACTGCTATCGTGCTATGGTGCCATCCGAACCGAAAATCGAAAAAGCTTTGTCGAGCCGCTCCAGCAGCTTGAGACGCTGCTTGGGGACTATCAGGTGTAGACCTGTTTCTCAGGAAAGCTGACCCATCGTGTAAGGCAAGCTAAGCATGCGTGCGAGTAAACAGCGACATGGGCATTCCATTGACGGATCGACTTATTTCCTCAATAGGACATGCCTAAGGATTTATTCTATTTTGATCCCTTTTGCTTCAATCAATCTGCTCATTAAATCTTAGGAACCACCAACTACTGATCTGCATAGCGGTAGTCTAAATAAGTATTGTCATGAACATAAGTCGCCACAAACTCATTCTGTTAACGCTCATTATCAACGCACTAGCGGTCTATAGAAGTGAAGCGCAAAATGACTCGGACGTTGAGAAGGGCAAGGTAAATGTCGGCAACGTAACGATTGCTTACGAAAGTCAGGGGTCACACCAGGCCCCGGCCATTTTACTAGTTGCCGGTACCAATATGCAGCTAACAGCCTGGCCCACCGATCTTTGTCAGCGATTAGTCAACCAAGGTTACCGGGTCATTCGATTCGACAATCGGGACGTTGGCCTCTCCACTAGGTTTGACCAGGCGAGCCTGCCTGATTGGGCGGCCATTGGCAAAGCACTGGCAGAACAGAAAACTCCCCCCTTGCCCTATACGCTTGATGATATGGCCAACGATGCTGTAGGGTTACTAGCTGGGCTGGGTATTAAGAAGGCGCACCTTGTCGGTATCTCTATGGGCGGCATGATTGCGCAGCGGGTCGCCTATAATCATCCTGAACGCACCCTGTCGCTGACCAGTATCATGGCTGGCGGTGGTAAGCCTACCTTCCCTTTAGTGGCTAAGCCGGAGCTTGCCAGTCAAATACCCCCGCCGGGGGCGGCCTCTGATACGACGACTTATATCAAGCGGGAAGTGCAGTCTATGAAAATTCTGGCGGGTCTGGTGTATCCGGTCTCGGAGTCGCAGGCGCTGGAACGAGTCCGGCAGGCGGTCAAACGGGCCTACTACCCGGATGGCTTACACCGACAGGGGGCCGCTGCGCTGGCTGGCTTCTTTGCGGGACGCCAAGAGAAACTCAAAACAATTAGCGTACCCACGCTGGTAATTCATGGAAGTGAGGACCCTCTTGTTGTCGTTGATGCTGGTCGCGATGTGGCCGCCAGCGTACCGGGAGCCAAGTTTCAGTTAATCGACGGCATGGGCCACGACCTACCGGAGCCCTTAACGGAGCGACTGACCAACCTCATTATTGACAATGCTCGAAAGGTTGAGAAATAGCAGGTGAGGAGTGGCGGGCCTGGAGTTTTATCAACCAACTATCTTGTTCGTACACCACATAAATCGCTAACCGAATAAAGGGTTCGTGGACGAAGAAGTTGGATTGGGTCTTGCACTAAATTAATAAAGAGAACTGAATTAAAATTTAAAAAATTAACCCTTAAATGAAACACCTCTACGAGTAGACATGATGCCTTTTACTGAACAACACAAACAACGATCTTTATTGCATGTCCAGCACAATGTAGCAAGTCCATAGCCTACTTAAAAGGAGTAAAGCAGCTCGCGCGATTTACCCGTTTTCAGCCGTTGAATGATTCTTGCTTTCCTTCTAGCAAAGTAGCCGCTAATTTGCCTTTGTTTGTTCTAATGGGTGTTATTTATGGCTACGTATACTGCGACGGCTGCTATCAGGAAATAACTCAAATTAGCATAATTCAAGCTGATAGTGCAAAACTCAGAAATAGGGTTCTTTGGCCAAAATCAGTTCATGAATCAATAATAGCCTTGAAACGAGTTAGGTCTATTTGTTATAACCGCCCGCCCCTGTTTGAACTACTTTCTTCATATCTATCAAACTTAGGTAGTAACCATACAAAAGCATGAAGTCAAATACCTAAGCAAAACAGCCCGTTTCGCCACTGTACGTCCCAAATTTGCGAACAAAAGTCGCTTTAAACCGACCCTGACCTAGCTATGGACAATGAGTACCTACCTCTTAGCTACTGCGTGGTTAGGAGGTTAGTCCCAATGGGGAAGCCGAGACGCATTCCGGCGTATCAGATAGCTTTCTGCTACCGCTGTCAGCAGCATTGAAAGAACGACAACAGGCCAAAACTCACCCATCGGCAGCAGGCGGGTGAAGGTTTCAGCCAAAAAACCAGCATACAGACCCACCACCGACCAATTCATGAAGTTATAAGGTCAATATATCCAGTTGGGAATCCGCTTTCGCAGATAGAGGGGAATCATCCCCCCAGCCAACCCTAGTAAGCTCATGGCGGTCAGCCAATGGAAGGGACCGAATTTACTCGTCATCAATCAGCTGATCCGGCAATTGACGCTAAAATTTTTGAGGAAGCCAAGCGGTAACTAAAAAAGGTCTGGTCTACTAGCCGGGCGAATAGCTACATAATAGGCTTCCATAGTAGGTTGAAACTTACTTTCCTTCCAGCTTTTGCACTTGTTCAAAATCGCCAACCACCCATTTTGGTTTGCTGGTGGCAAATGGGTCAAGTATAAACCGCCCTGTTTTGGTGTCCAGGATGATCATTTGCCTTTCGCCGGCAACCACCTGAAACCGACGGGTATCCACAACCGCAGGATCGGGTTGAGCATCGCGGGCGGGTTTAAAATTAGTGAATGTTAGTAGGCCACCTAATGTAAGCGCGCCTAATAAAAACGAGCGGAAGTCAATCGCGATGTTGATGGTCTTCATAGTCGATGAGGTTTAGTTTTACAAAAAGGGCATGCTGACCCTAATATACGCATTGTCTCACTGGCTAATTATTGGGTTGGCCACTGCTACTCAACGTTGCTCTGCATGATTGGACAAATAAGTATCTGAAAATTAGTCAAATCGCATTCTATTTTTCGCCAAAGCATACACAGGCAAAGGCGTGTTGATGTGAGGTGGCCACTGCATGGGGTTGTGTACAAGACTATTTAAGTTTGAGAGCTGTTAAAAAGTCCTTGACTTTCCAAACGCTACTTTCCGCGCGATGCTGATTATCAACCCGTGAAGCAGTCACGGTCTGGCACAACTTGGGAGCATGGTATTTTCATCAACTAGCCATCGGTCAGTACGGCTACAACCACCTAATGCTTGGTTCATTCAATTAATCGGATCGCTCCGCAAAATATCCCAATGCGTTTGACCCGGTAGAAGGCGATGAACCGGAATCGTTATGTGAAAGGCGGTACAGAAACGACGAATGGCCTTGTCTATTTCTTCCGCAGAATACCGCGAGGAGAAATGACCTAGAATCAGCGTTTTAATATTTAGATCAGCAACAGCCGCCAAAATATCCTCCAGTGTGCTGTGTTGATTTCGGTTCGTTTCTAAGGTGGCAAATTCGGCACGGGTCAGGAATGTCGCTTCGTGAATCAAGATCGGCGTGTTATTCCACTGATCAAAGTTCTCGGCTGGCGTGTCGCCTGAATAAGCGAGTAAGTTGGTCCTGACTTCATCCGTAAGATGTTCTCGCCCAAACTGCTCGGCTACCTGCCGCAAGGCTTCCCCGGATAGGTCGATGAACTCGGATTTAAGCTTATTTTTTGTTTCGTAAATCTGATAGCCCACGCTTTTTACTTCATGCGGTTGTGCATTGACAACGTGATTGTTCCGGACCGACTGCACAAATAAGCCTTTACGAAGCTGAACGTGTTGCTGATCACCTATCGGGTGCCATACCGTTTTTTTGACGCGCCCATCGAATTGTTTTGAAAAGGTTTCCAGCGCTGCAATAGACCCCGCATCGGTTGGATAATAAATGGCGGGAAAACCATCGCGGGCGTTTAGCTCATTCAAGCGCAACAGGCCTGTTATGTGGTCGCGGTCAGCGTGGGAGAGGAAAATATGGTCAATCTTGCGCGACTTCTGTAAGAGTGTCGGAGCAATGCCATCGCCCGCGTCGAGTACTAGTCGTAGCTCTTCAACGAAATACCAGGTTGAAAATAGGGCCGTCGAATAACCAGTTATCGTCAGTATCATTTACGTATAGGGACTGCCTACTAATCCAGCACTGTATCCAGTTTGTTTGGCAGTCCTCGTGATTTTCTACGTTTTACGACTATAGGCTATTCTACTTCGGACAGTCAATAATACGGCATTTGTTACCTACATTGAAACCTACAAAAAGCCTGACGGGGCTATTTCTAAGGTTCACAAGGCTAATTATCTCGAAAAAGAACAAGGACAATGGAAAATCATTGGTAATTTTTGGATACCAGAGCACACACTTAAAGCACACAGTCGGACTAAGCCAACGGGTAGTCATAAACCTCAAGAATTAACTATCGGGCGACAGTCAGTATTGTAGCCTACACGACCGTCTCGCATTAACGCTCTTTTCTGGGACGAAAGAGTGTTCCTGTTTAAGCTTCTTAAGTGGGTATTGTATCGATAGTAGTGCTAATAAGTCTGTTGGATGATCGATTCCAAATCATAAACAATGACTAGGGAAGGAACGCCTTGCCAACGCTGTTGATATACGGCTAAATCGTGCTGAAAGAAGCGACCGCTCGTCCGTAGCCGTACGTCAAAATGTGTCAGCTTTCCATCGACTTCAAGCCAGAGCGGTCATCTATATTGAAGGCGTGTTTGCCCTATGTATAGATGTGGGCTTCTACGGAAACCTTGGCTGCTCAATACTTTTGGAGTAACAGCAGCACCACTTTGGAGCACCACATATCATCATTGGCCACCAGTAGAAAAGAGGGCGGTGCATCGGCTGGAACACTTTTCGGCAGGCCCATCGGGCCGAGATAAATCAGCATCTGAAAGGAGGGCCTTCCATCAAGCCGGTTAAGGGGATCAGGAGCGTTGATAGGGCCTTTGCCGGGTCATCGTTAAAGACTACGAATAAACTCTATCATCTTCGGTCAGTTGGCTATATTTAGTCAACATCCAATTAATGCTTCAGCGAATTTGAACTCAACATACACTACAATTCCCCAACACGTTCTTAGTAAAGAATTGGTAAAGAAGCTGCTAATGCACCTTTACAGGACCCAATAATTCTTCGCCGAGAGGCCACCCCACACGATGTGGAGATTGCCTTTACGTTTTGCTGGGTTTGTCATACTAGTTTACATGCGGCTAGAAATGGATGGCAAAATACGATTTACCCCATCGTTCTAAACTATGAGATTGTTGATCAACTAATCCGTGTCGGTGATCAGATGAACAAAGTCAATATTGGTGATGGAACGGCAGTGAGATGCATGGTGGATTCCTATCGGACAACTGACTAATGTCGAGAAGGGCTTGAACAATGGTATAAGCATGGTAACACTCTGAGCTACAACTCTCCTGATCAATATCTGAACAGGCAAACCTACTGTGGCTATTCAGAGCACGTTGTAATTGATGAAAACTGCATCCTACTTATAGCGGAAAATCTTGACCTAATGGCAACCCATATTCTTCCCAGCTCCGTACGGTATATAATTAATGTGTGGACTCGTATACTGCTAAGTATTGTTGGGCACTGATTTCCCAATTGAAACGGGCTGCATTTTTCACAATAGCCTCTTTACGCTCAAATGACTCAAAGGTCTTCATGCCTTCCCAATACACTTCCTGAATAAGGTTGGCATCGAAGGTAGAGAAGTAAAATGCAGCATCACCGCCTATTTCTGGTAGCGAGGTAAGTGTAGAAAGAAAAACAGGTTTGCCAAATTGCATGGCTTCGATAACAGGCAAGCCAAAACCTTCGGCAAGGGAAGGGTGGAGCAAGGCTTTACAATTACGCAAATACCAGATTTTATCCTCTTCCGAAACGGTACCGGGCAAGTGCAGTCGCTTCTCCACCCTTAACTGCCGCGCTAGGCTTCGCATTTTAGTTACATAGTCTGGGTTATCGTGATGACCAATAATAATTAGTTCTAAATCAGGATTTGACTGCAGTAGAGGCAGTAAAACATGGAAATTCTTCTTCTGATTGACATAGCCAATTCCCAACAGAAACTCACGGGTTGGTCGATTAGCGACTACGTTCCCATTTATTTCGGGTAGCTTGCTGACGCCATTGTGGATGACATGGACGGGTTTGCCATCCGTATTACAATGGGTAAGCACATCATTCTTTGTAAATTCAGAAATACATACAATGGCATCACTCTGATCGATCAAAGCCTGTGTATGCGCCAAGCTTTTCTGCTGAATATGATCTGGCTTCCCTTCATGTAGTACGTTTAAGTCGTGTATAGTCAGCACTACTTTCAGACGGGGAAATCTCTTTTTGTTCGGCAAAATCCTTCCTGATTGAAACGGAGCGTGCCACACGCGGCAATTGCGTAGGAAAGGCTGGATGAGCTTATGCCATTTGTGTTCTATCAAATGATACGGTTTGTAGGGAAGGACGAGCTTTTTTTGAGGTGGAAGATACATCTGCATTAAAGGCTGATTGGTTTCAGTCAGCAGCTGGTTGATGTGTCCTCCAAGGTTCTGGCAATATTGATAGAGGCCAGAGTGAGGAAACTTCATTAAGTCGCAATCAAGAATAATACGGGACATAAGCCTGAAAGAGATCGGTTAATGGGCCGGATGCTCGTTTTTTGGGGTTTTATGCAACATTTGGGTAAATCAGTCTGTATTGGTTATATTGAGCCCTGCGTTGCACGACCTTCTACGTTTTAGCAATTTTTTATTATAGACAGACTTTAAACGGAATTTCACTTTTATGGATCCTTTTTAGTAAAGAATGGTAACTGCTTTTATAGAGGGGAAGTTTTTGACTTTTTCAATCACCTATACAACGTTAAGAGGACTTTAGTATGATGCGTATCCTTTTTGATTGCGAGCGAATGAAGTATGTCAATACGGGACTATACTATTATTGTCTCAATCTGGGGCGAACTATTCAGCAGTATACTAGCCCAGAACAATTCTCTGTCTTTATTCCAGACCATGTTCGGGAAGCCTTCGATCCTTCGACAATCTGCATCAAACAGCATTCACTTCAGAAATTCCTGATGCCCTCGATTGGTCAATACCACATCTGGCATAGTACCTATCAAAGTTCTCAATACCTCCCCCGCAGAAACAAGAAAATTAAAGTACTGCTGACTATACATGACCTTAATTTTTTACATGAAGGCAAAGCTGAACACAAGAAAGAGCGTTGCCTGAAGCATGTGCAGCAGAATATAGACCGGAGTGATGCTATTGTATGTATTTCTGAATTTACGAAGAATGATGTGCTTACCCATTGTAACACGGATGGCAAACCCGTCCATGTTATTTACAATGGTACAAACCGACTGCATCAACCTGTGTTGGAAGCAAGATCATACCGCCCAAGAATTCCCTTTTTGTTCAACGTTGGCGTGATAGCCCGTAAAAAAAACCAGCACCGAATTCTGCCTTTATTACAACGAAACCCGGAACTGGAGTTAATCCTGGCAGGTCGCCACGAAGATAAAAACTACGCTCATTTCCTACATCAGCAGGCATCTGAATTGAACGTGGAAGACCGGTTGCATTTGGTAAATGAAATTTCAGAAGAAGAAAAATCTTGGTATTATCACAATTGCCAAGCTGTTGTGATGCCGTCTCTGGCCGAAGGATTTGGGCTTCCGGTTACCGAAGCCATGTCTGCAGGAAAACCTGTGTTTCTGTCGAAACATACGGCCCTGCCCGAAATAGGGAAGGACTTTGCCTTTTATTTTCACGATTGTGACAACATGCACGAAGATTTCGCAGATGGAATGCAACGATACCAGCGAGCGGGTAGTCAAATGGAAGACGCCCTGAAAGCCTATAGTGCTACATTCAATTGGGAGGATTCGGCCCAGAAATACATTGATGTCTATCGGTCAATGGTCTGACCTGGATTACTGTTGTTCCCATGAATTTCCTCATAATCCGAGGACATAATAGCTGCTAGCGCACAAGTATTCGTATTTGGTCTTAACAACGAATGAAGATTTACAGACGGCTGATGGCCTATGCCAAGCCTTACGGAAAGTTTATAATTCCCTTTTTCATATTCACGATCATTGGTGTCTTCTTCAACGTATTTCAGTTTGCGTTGATCATCCCGCTGCTTAATTTTCTGTTCGATCCGATTAATACTGCCGATGCTGCCAAGTATGCATCGGTGCCGGATTTCCACCTGACACCAGCGTATTTCAAGCATGTTTTTTATCATCAGATTTACCATTTTAAAACCACGAAACCGATCTACGCGCTCTATTTTCTAGCGGGTACGATTGTGGTGTCGGTTATATTAACTAATCTGTTTCGGTTTCTGGCTCAGCGATGTCTGCTCAATGCCAGAACCCTACTGGTAAAACGGCTTCGAGAGGCTCTGTTTACTAAAATCAATCACCTTCATTTAGGCTATTTTACCAAAGAGCACAAAGGCGATTTGCTTTCACGACTTAATGGTGATGTGTATGCCATTGAGAGCGTGGCTGGCAGTTCAATTGAGGTTGTGTTCAAAGAGCCTTATGTATTCATCGGCTACTTTATCGCACTTTTTACTATCTCGCTTAAGTTAACTCTCTTTACACTAATCATCATCCCAATCTCGGCAGTCGGAATTGCCGCTGTAACAAAAAAGCTCAAAAAGGAAGCCCATGATGTGCAGTCTTCTATGGGCCGGATGCTGACCATTATGGATGAAACCTTACTCGGTATGCGCATTCTTCGGTCGTTCAACGCCACCGATTTTGTCCTCAAGCGATTCAGTCGGGAAAACGATTTTTATCGGCAGGCAAGTCTGGAGAGTTTCAAACGGCGCGAGTTGGCTCCGGCCTTTTCAGAAGCATCGGGCGTGTTTATCGTAGCCTGTATTTTGGTGTACGGAGGTAGTTTGGTGCTAAACAAGGATAATAATTTACAGGCGGGATCATTCATTGCGTTCATTGCCATTTTCTCCCAGGTAATTCGACCTGCCAAAGCGATTGTGGTGGCCCTTACCAATATTCAGCAGGGGCAGGCTGCGGGCGAGCGCATTCTTGAGCTACTGGATAAGTCCATAGACATAGAAGATAAGCCAGATGCCAACGTGCTAGAAGGTTTCCGGCGAGATATTGTTTTTGAAAATGTTAGCTTTCAGTATGGCGATAAACCTGTTCTGAACAATATTAATTTCCGGATTGCCAAAGGAAAGAAAATTGCGCTCGTGGGGCCCTCGGGGGTTGGCAAGTCGACCATTGCAGATTTAATTCCCCGCTTTTATGAGGCCACCCAGGGAAGCGTTAAAGTGGATGGTATCGACGTTAAAGACTATACGATGGAGTCGCTGCGAAAGCAGATGAGTTTTGTAACCCAGGAGATTATCTTATTTCACGATACAATCTTCAATAACATCGCCCTCGGAAAGCCGAATGCCAATATGGACGAAGTGATCGAAGCGGCTAAAGTGGCTAATGCGCACAATTTCATTATAGAAACCGAAGATGGTTATAATACGGTTATCGGCGACAGGGGTATCCGCCTGAGTGGTGGCCAGCGACAGCGATTGAGTATTGCCCGGGCTGTATTCAAAAAGCCCTCCATTCTAATTCTGGATGAAGCTACGTCTGCACTGGATATTGAATCCGAAAAATCAGTACAGGAGGCATTGAATAATCTGATGGAAGGCCGCACAACGCTGGTCATTGCGCACCGCCTGAGCACCATAAAAGAAGCCGATGAGATCCTGATTATGGAGGGTGGGAAGATCATAGAACGGGGAAATCACTATGAGTTGATTAATAGTGCAGACAGCGTCTATAAACGGTTGAATATGATGCAGGAATTAGTGCAATAGGCGACCGCTACCAACCACATAATCAACCGCCTTTGTGAATTTAGCCAAGACTTTATCCCATGTGTAGTTTTGTTCAATATAAGCTTGGCCTTTCGCTGACATTTCACTGGAATCCTGGGACAAAAGCTGCTGGAGGGCATCCGCAAAGCTGGTATGGTCTGCAAACAACATGCCTGCCTGACTGAGGTCAATATGATCCTTAAGGACTTCACAATTTTTATTGGCCAGTACAGGGATGCCATACGCGAAGCTTTCCAATGTAACCATCGACAAGCTTTCATGCAACGAAGGAATAATCAGGGCCTTTGCCCCCTTCAATAAAGACATTTTTACCTCTTCATCTACAAAGCCTGCTATTAGTAGGTCAGGATGGTCAGGAATTGGCATGAAAGCCTGGCCAACCAGCACTAGATTTAAGGCTGAAGGATGCTTTTCTTTATACTGGATAAAATAATCGAACAACTCAGCACACCCTTTAGCTGTATCAATTCGGCCAATGTAAATCAGATAAGGCACTTCTACAGGCAATGAAGTAATCGCCACGTTGGCCGGGTTTACGTCGATTGTTTCAATCCCAACTCCAAGGATATCATTGTAGATGGCTTCGTTCTTAAATAGGTGATGCACAAAGCGTTTCTCAGCTGATGTAAGAAATAAAATTACTTTGGGGGTATGAAATAACAACCGGAACCCAGGTAAATAAATAGGAAGTTCGTCATGGGCTGTTGGAATGAAAATCGATTTTTCAGGGGCTATATTCATTCCGGCAATGGCGGGGTAATAGAGGTAGGTAATGAAAATCAGCGCGTCATACTGTGAATGATTTTTCTTCAGGAATGTGATCAGACCGGGTACATATGGGCCCTGATATTGCGCCCATAACATGCTGAATCGCCGAACAGTTTTGCCTACCAGTGCACGGCCCCACATTCGCAGCCAGCCCATTCCGTGCCATTCCTCTGGCCGCGACCATTTCTTTATTTTACGTTCAGCTTCATACAGCAAACTTTCCTTCGCTTGCCGCTCGTACTGCGTTGGAAATCGGCGCACGTTCACCCTGTTTATGGTGGTCATGACTGCTGGATACCAGTTAGCCCAGGTAACATATTCTGATGCACAACTGGTTAATACTTCTACCTCATAAGTATTGACCAGCCGTTCGGCTAGTTGGCGACAAAAGTATTCAGCTCCGCCATTAACTTCTAGGCCATATCGCTGGACAATAAAGGCTATTTTTCTCATGTATAAGCATTGATTTTTTTGATGCCTTCCTGTCGGCTATGAATGGCTGGCACTGAAGCTGGGTCTCTTTAAAGGCTTACTGGCTTTACGACACTACTATTAACGTACATTCATAGGGTCGTGTTTGGCGACATAGACATCATTCCTCTACTCATTATTTCTCTGGCACCTATCGAAACAGGACATTCCATGTTTATATCAAGCATGCCATCTTCGACTAGCGTATACATGAATTAGTGCGTTTTACCAAGGCATTCATTAATTCGCTTCGTATCTAAAGACTTATTAAATAAAGACCATTGGAAAACAACGCGCCCGAAATCCGCCTATATTGTCCTATTTTTAGGGAAACCTACAAACTTATTATTCGTGTGGTATGAGAAGAAAAATAAGACAGTTTTTCATCGAACCGCTACAAGCGCAAATTCGAGATGTGCAAGCTCAACTTAGACAAATCAAAGAAGAAAATGCGGCTACTAAACTAGCAATGGGAGGAGTGCTGGCTAAGCTAGCTAAGCAGTCGACATCCATGAAAGAAGCTGAATTCAAAATATTTTCCCAGTTTGGCGATGACGGCATTATTCAGTATTTAATTAGTTATGTAAATCCTAGCGTGGATACGTTTATTGAATTTGGCGTTGAAAATTATGAAGAAGCAAACACCCGCTTTTTATTGATGAATAATAATTGGAAAGGGTTAATTATTGATGGATCGTCAACCTATATTGATTTCATTAAGTCAAGTTCGTTTTACTGGCGTTATAGTTTAAAAGCCGTTGCGAGTTTTGTTACCGCTGAAAATATCAACCAACTGCTGGTCAGCAGTGGAATTAGTGGTCAGGTGGGGTTACTCAGTATTGATGTTGATGGAAATGATTACTGGGTGTGGAAAGCTATTAACGTAGTTGAGGCTGATATTGTGGTCATTGAATATAATAGTTTGTTCGGGTCCGAACGGTCGATTACTATACCTTACAAACCCGATTTTGTGCGCGAGCAAGCGCATTACTCCTATTTGTATTTCGGTGCTTCGCTACCCGCTTTGTATGGCTTAGCGATTGAAAAGGGCTATGCCTTTGTAGGCTGTAATCAAGCGGGGAACAATGCGTACTTTGTTAAAAAAGATAAATTAAATGGTATACCCGAAATGACCATTGAGCAGGGATATGTGTATTCTCGTTTTCGAGAAAGCCGAAATCCAGAAGATCAACTGTCCTTTCTTGATGGCGTTGAGCGAAGTACGCTGCTCGAAGGGCTTCCCGTGATTAACACAAAAACGGATAGAGAAGAATATTTGTAAAATGGAGTTTTGACAAAAGAGTGTATATCTTGTGACAAGATAGAGCGTTTAGCTGAATGCTGGCGGGGCCAGGGAATGCCTGTTGCAGCATCGTGATCCTACTCTTTTTTGGTTGCCTTCTTGGCTCGACGTCGTTTCAACAACGCCTGCTCCTAAGTCTAAATTGATGCGCTCATTGTCTCCAGAAGTACGCAAACAACTCGCTCATGGGCTAGCCGGGCTAATTATTAGTATAAAGGGAGTGGACTTGCAACAGTATAGTGGAGATTTTTTAGGCGGCCATTGCGGAAGTGTAAAAATAAGATTCCTGCTCACTGGGCGTGCGGTAAGTCAGTACCGAATGTTTCCGTCGTCGATTGTACCGCACGGGCGGCCCCGCAACCTTCAATGTATTTGAACGTAGCTAACTGGGCGGCTGCCCGCGTGGCAAAATAAGTATGGTTAACCATCTCACACTTGAGCGTCTTGAAAAAACTCTCAGCCACCGCATTATCCCAACAATTTCCTTTCCGGCTCATACTTTGCACTACAGGTAGGCCCTTCAACTGATCCCTGAACTCAGTGCAGGCGTATTGGATGCCTCGGTCCGAATGAAATAGAATTTGGCCACTTAATGGCCTGTTTTTAAGGGCCATGCGCCAAGCTGCCACACTCGTACCTACCGCTTTCATACTATCACTCATAGCCCAGCCAACCACTTTTCTGTCGGCCAGATCCAAAATCACGGTCAAATAAAGCCAGCCCTGGCCAGTGGCGATATAGCGGGGCGGCCCGTGCCGTGATGTCTGATACCCATTTTTGCCCTGGTTTATCGGCCATAAACTCTCTGTTGAGTATGTTTTTAGCCACGGGGTATTCGTGAGTTGATTCTGTCGTCTGCACCCGAAACTTTTTGTACATGATGCTGCGAATACCGACCTTACCCATGAGTCGGGCAATACGGTTACGAGAGGCTTTCACGCCCTGCTCCCGAAGTTCATCCGCAATCCGGGCCACCGTGGCGCGGGACTACCATACCGGCATTGGCTTTCGCCATGCACTCGTCGGATATGACTCTCCAACTGATGCTGATTCTGTTGTCTGGCTCCAACAGGGTGCTTACGCCAATAGTAATAGCCACTGCTGCTCACATTCAGCACTTTACACATCTTCTCAACGGAAAACTCGCTGGCGTGTTACTCTATAAATCGGAATATTTCCCACGGTCCGCCGCGCGGTCTCCCCTGGAGAAGATGCTGACCGCCTTCTTTAGTATATCGCGCTCCATCTGAGCTTCCCTGAGCTCTCGCTGCAGCTTTCTAATCTGCTGTTGCTCGTCAGTAAGAGTAGTATTGGCAGGCGTAATTTGATGGTTTCCTTTGCGCCCTTGTCTCCATTTGCGAATTCGTCCTGGGTCGATGCCCAATTCTCGGGCAGCATCTTGAATTGAGTTTTTTGCATACGATAATTCGACGGCCATTTCCTTGAACGCTTCGTCATACACGCGTCGTTTAACCATGGTCAAATTGAAGTTAACCCTCAAATCTGCCTAAAAAAAGTCTCCAGTCAAATGTAGCAAGTCCACAAGTTACCTTATCCGAAAGCTCGCTTACAAGCCCCTGCTATTTGCGCAGGTTATTGTGGTGACCAATCGCTTAGCTTTACAAAAGTACCCCTGGCGGTTGGTGTCTACACGGTATCAACGCATCAGCCTTGCTCAGCAAGTTCCAATCAGGTAGGCGTAAGCTTTACGACATTGATCGGGGGTGATGTAGTTCGAGATCAATATCATCCCGATTTGACCAAAATGGGCATCGTTAAGATTACGAAATATGACCCACAAAGCGGTGAACTAGAGGGAACGTTCGACGTTTCTTTGGTAAGAGACAATAGTCGGCAGATCACATCCGATGCCGCTGAAAGTGTCCATTTCCAAAATGGCTCGTTTAAGACTAAATTCCCTTAACTGTTTTTCAAATACTGATTCGTAAAGAAAGGCTATTCTCAATAAATGCTCCTAACAGAGATGAAGGATTCTTTCTTATATCTGCTAAAGGTGACCTTCGGCCAGAAGGACAATGGCTTCTATAAAGTAGGATAATTCAGTAAGCATAAATAAAAAAGAGAAGCCTGATTTCGCAAGACAAATCAGGCTTTCTCATGCCGGTCAGACCATCCTTAACCTCCGGTAGATTCTTTTACCTCCTTCAGGCATTAATCAGGATAGGTGACGTTTTTGAAGTTGCAGCCTGATGGCTTTTCGTTTCTTGCTGTAGTCAGCGAAAGCAGGGATGAGCGCCCAACTACTAGCGGCCACCAAATACGAGCTGAGGACAAATGCCATCCCGACAAATAAGGCGAGTAACAGGAGCATGAAGTAACCTACTCGTTGGATGCTAGCTTGTTTGGCCAACACCTCATTGTCAGCTAGCTGATCTAAACTAAGTTGATCAACTAAGCAGGCGGAGAAAAAAGAAGTCATCGTAGCGTTAATTAATTGATGGCTAAAAATACCGTTCCGTTTCGTCCGAAATTGTTTAAAAGGACAAAAGGATTAAAGATCGGATAATCGGCGACAACTTCTTGCTGTTTAGGCTGACCCGCTGTGGCTGTTAGTTAAGGACGAAAAGTGTAGGCTAGCCTAGTTTTCAAAAAATCTTAAGTCTCAATAAACCCTCCCCAAAACGAGACGGCGAAGCTTACGGATATGTGATGTTTCAATACTCGGGTCTTTTAAGTCAAAGCCCTAACTTGTCCATCCCTGGTTTTTCATAAGCCTTATCCTCAGCAGGGTAGCGCAATACTGACTCAAATTGGCCTGATGCTTTGGCTAAGGACCAAATTAAACTTTCACCGGCTGGAATGGGGGTGGGCACGGCGGCATAGATCTTGTCCTTATAGGCTTGATCCGCGTCGATAACCGCCCACCCGTTGGCTTTAAAATGCTTGATCAAATCGTCCAGAAAAAGGGCGGCTGCTAAATTGTGATGCAGTAGCAACACGTGATGGATGTGCCGCTTAACGAGCTGATAGGCCAACGAATCATAATACAGAGCCCGGTTCAATAAGTGCTGTTTATAATAGGTTCGATAGCCGGTTAAATCCGCGTTAGGGTTTTCGTTTAGACGCTCGATTAACCGAGCGTCAATATACCAATCAGAAGCATCAATGGTAACGTGGCCATTTTTATACCCTTCCTGCCTCAGAAAGGCTCTGAATCCATCCACTTTTTCTTTGGTGTCGCCTTCCTTGAGGTAAGGAAATCGAAAGTAAGGGGTGTAATGGGTGTAGCCCTTAATGAGACTGTCATTTTTAGTTAGTTCACGCTTGAAATCCTCCAGACTGACCTGTTTACTGTTAAAGTTAGGATGCGAGAAGGTATGATTGGCGATCAGATGCCCTGCATCGTTCCAGGAGGTTAGCACGTACTTTCCTTTTGGGCTTGACTTGTTAGCGCCCGCTGAAAATAAGATGGCCTTGAGCTTGTTTTTTTTTAGCTGGTCCAGTAGCCGTTGATTCCAGGTTTTCAATTTGTATGGGCCAAAATCATTAATTGAGCCGTCATCAAAGGTGAAGGCCAACGTAGGCTTGAGGGCTGGCGTGGATTGAGCCTGGAATTTCAGATCAACCGGATTAGTTAGGCCACAAGCCGTCGCCAGCAGCAGGAGCATAAAGGATTTTGTCATAGCGATGTCGTTCCGAAAAAAGGTGGTTGCTTAAAACGGATAAACTATTTAAGCTTCAATGCTAGTGAAAAGCAGCAATTTGTCTTTTTTTTAAAACAGTTGTGTAACTTCTCACAAATCGCTCCTGAACGAGATGAAGAAACGTGCAGGAATAGACTCTCGTCTTAGACGACGAAGTATTCATATATCTGCATCTTAGTTGGGGCGTTTCGAGAGACAATAAATCAGGGGATTACCGTAACCGCACTTTCTGTATCACCATTCTTTAGGTTACCAATCAAACAGTTTCCCCTGATTAGGTGTCAATAACTAGATAGGCACTAGTTATGCTCCATCGAAGAGAGGCCTGTACATAACTGAATTTGTCCAATCGCCAGCTTGTTTACTATTTAGTTGACAATGAAACCGTTTATTGCCTGCTTCTTATTGGTTTTGGCCTCATTCAAGACGGTAGCTCAGACCATTCCCAAAAAAGTCTTCATCATTAAAGACGTGAATATCATTGCGATGACATCGCCCAATAAAGTAGTCTACCAAGCTACGATCGTCATCAAAAATGGGCACATAGAATCGATAAACGGGCCCGTTTCCAACGATGCAACCGTTATCGACGGGAAAAATAAATGGCTTATTCCCGGACTGATCGATATGCACGTTCATCCACCCACTGATTTTTTCCTCAAGTCTGGAATACCCACTGGGCCAGCTAGTATAACCTTTAGCACGCAGGATGTCATGACTCCCTATCTGGCTAATGGCGTGACTACCCTATTTAACCTGAATGCCAGCATGGAATCCTTTTGCCAGCGAAAAGAAATTCAGAAGGGTTATGCCATAGGCCCCCGGATGGCATTAGCCGCGCTGTTGAATGGAGGTAACGGAGCTGGACGATTAACCAATACAGCGGAAGCTGGCCGTCAAGCCGTTCGTGATGCAAAACAGGAAGGCTACGAATTTATAAAACTCTATTCACAACTAAGCGCTGAAACGTATACCGCTATTATCGATGAAGCGTCTAAGCTGGGTTTGAAGACAATCGGGCATATTCCAGATACATTTCAGGGAAAATTAGAACAAGCTTTTGTGGCTCATTTCGGCATGGTTGCCCACGCCGAAGAATTTTCCAAACACGCCAAAGCGTTTAATGATCAGGAGGCCAGGGGATTTGCGCAGCTGGCCAAAGAAAACGGCACCTGGTTATGCCCGACCCTAACGGCAATCGTTCAGATTGCCGATCAAGCGCGTTCTCTTGATGGTTTAAAAGCGTTACCTACTCTACGCTATGTGCATCCCTTATTAGAAAGCAAATGGTTGACGGCCAACAATTACAATAAGAATACGAGCCCAGAACGAGTCGCCTATTTCGAAAAGCTGATCACCTTCCAATTTCAGTTGGTGCGGGCGTTTAAGGAAGCTGGTGTGCCGATCGTGGCCGGTACGGACGCTGGCGTTTCGGGTGTGGTGGGTGGCTTTTCGTTACATGATGAGTTGGCCTTGTTAGAAAAGGCCGGGTTGACGCCTGAAGAAGTGTTAGCTTCCGCTACGCGGCTACCGGCTACTTGGTTAGAGATGGACAGCGAAGTGGGTACTATAGAAGTGGGGAAATTGGCTGACCTAGTTTTACTGGAGGCCAATCCGCTCGAGTCCATTACGAATACACGAAAGATTTCAGGTGTCTTCGTGAATGGTCAGTGGTTAGCTGGGGTGAAACTAAAGGCGATGCTCGCTGAGCTGGCGAAACGGAATCTTGCCTCGAAAGGTCAATACGATTGGCAGCAGCTAATGGGCAAATAAAGCCTTACTTATCCGAGTAGCGTCACCCCATCATTCCTACCTATCTGCTGAATAATCACAAAAAAGGATCCCAAAGTGAGACGATAAAATCTTCATTCGCCTGCTTCAAAAATGGGGTGTTTCATGCGACACTACCTGCCTTTCGTGCTATTCTAGAAACTATGAAAATAAATCCATTGCAAAACACCCAACTAGTAATTTTTAAAGAGGTTAGGTAGACTTACCATGTACCCATCTTCGTACTTTCTTACTTGAAGTACGAAACATCACTAGGGCTTCCATGAGGTTTCAACTTAGGCTTAGCGCAATTATGCCACCCAGTATCAACGCACTGGCAATGAGCCTGCTTCTTCCTTCCTCTTCATGAAAGACCCTTGACCCCATAAATACCCCTAACAGAATACTGGTTTCTCTTGCCGGCGCAACAACGGTTAAGGGGGCATACTTCAAGGCTTCCAAAACCAATATGTAAGCAGCAGGACTTAGGATGGCAACGGCGATAATGATCCATTTGTGCAGTTTTATTTCCCTTCTTAATTCATTTTTTCTAGACACAATGAACGGAAAAAGCAGAATGGCCCCAAACAGATTAGTACCCAACGTGATTGCTAAAGGAGAGACAGCATAGGATTTTACGGCAATAGCGTCATTAAACGTGTACAAAGCGATGAACAAACCCGTCAGTGCACCGTACGTGATGCCAGGCATTATTTTCTGGTTGTCTTCTTTGTTAAAGCTCAGTCCTGTTATGAGCAACACCCCGGCTATAATTAGGAATAAGCCAAGGGTTGCCGATAGTCTTAGCGGTTCGTGTAAAAATAAAATGGCGGCTATCGAAGAAAAAAGCGGCCCAGAGCCTCGAGCTAGTGGATAGACAACGGAAAGATCGGCGCTTCTATAGCCCTTTTGTAATACGATGTAATAGCCTAGGTGCAGCACGGCACTACTTAACGAAAACCAGAGAAGGGATTGTGAATAGACTAGATCACCCTGCTTAATTTTAACCAGTAGCACAGGCAAATACACTAGATTACTGGCGATATACATTAACCAGATGTAGGGTGTTTTGCCTTGTGTTTTTTTGGAAAGCAGGTTCCAGGTGGCATGTAGCAGGGCAGCCGTTAGTAACAGAAATAAAACGTATAAACTCATGGTAGGAAGTTGAACGAGTAGCCTACTGGTTTGTATTCAATAACGTTGTAAGGGTTGCAATTTAGACGAGCTAGTTTTTGTTTTGGCTAGATTTACAAGTATAAACTTACGGTTGGGACTAGTTTTGTCTGGGGTTTAATACCTGACTTGTTTTAACCCTATTACTTCATAAAAACGCTCCCCTGTGAGACAGCGGAATGAAGGCTTGATGTATTTGCTTCTTGAATAGGACGTTTTATAATATGGGTATACAGTCAATTGACGTCACGACTATCACAGCTTAATTTAGTCGTAGTAGTTTGATAACTTGCGGTACAATAATCAGGCTCAAAAGACCCTAAATCCTTACTATACGTTGAGAGCCTGGGTATACTCATATCGAATTGATTTTGACACCAACAGCTAGCTTCGGCCCATATCCTTTTTTGCGGAATGGTGGCCAAATGGGAGCACTTATTCGTGCCTATGATTGGGCTGCATCTCCCCTGGGCGTACCCGATCAATGGCCTTCTAGTCTACGCACATCGGTCAGCAATATGCTGAATACGGGTCTGCCGATGTTAGTCCTCTGGGGACCAGATCTAATCTGTCTCTACAATGACTATGTTATTCCTAGTCTAGATCCCGCCACCCAGCATCCTGCTATCGGCAAACCGTCGGCCCAGATATGGACACAGGCCTGGCCCGTTGTTGGCCCCTTGTTGGAAGGTGTCTTACAAAGTGGTGCGCCGGTGACCTTTCAGGACGTGCCGATGCAATTTTACCGCCACGGAAACATAGAGGAGGTATTCTGGACGTTCTGTTACAGCCCAATAATGACCGAAGACGGCCATATCGAGGGTATTCTCGCCACCTGCCTGGAAACCACCCAAGGCGTTCGGGCGCGACAGCAACTGGAACAAAATCAGCAAAAATTGCTGGCTTCATTTAATGAATCTCCCGTGGGCATCGCCATTATTAGTCGGGAGAAGCTCACGTTTCGGATGGCAAACCCATTCTATGGGCACCTGGTTGGCCGTACGCCTGACGAAATTATGGGTAAGCCACTATTAGAGGCCTTGCCTGAACTAGCCGGGCAAGGTTTTGATCAGTTATTACAAGAGGTAATCACTACGGGTAAGCCCTTTATTGCCAACGAAGTAGCCGTTGACATCGTTCGTAACAAGCAACTGGAAACCATTTATGTCGATCTGACCTATCAGCCCCAGCGTGAAGCCGACAATCACATTTCTGGTGTCCTTGTCGTTGCTGTCGATGTTACCCAACAGGTGAAAGCTCGGCAAAAAATTGAGGAAAGTAAAGCGTCATTACAGGGAGCCATTGAACTGGCCCAGTTGGGCACTTGGCATGTTGATACGGTAACCGGGATAATTACCTATTCTGAACGGTTGCAAAGCTGGCTAGGATTAGAAGATGCCTTACCGAGAGCCGAAGTCTCTCCCCGTATCCATCCCAGAGACCAGGTGCAAATTCGACTGGCTATCGAGAAGGCGTTGGAAAAAGGCAGCTCTGGCCTGTTTGATGAGGTGTATACGATTACCAACGCGATCACAGGGCAGGATCGCATCATCCATGCCAGCGGGCAGACCTTGTTTGATGCGGATGGCAATCCGCTTTCTATATCCGGCACGGCTCAGGATGTGACGATCCAGCAGAAGCTACAATTGGCCTTGGAGAATGAGGTACAGATACGGATAGAGGAACTGGCAGCCATCAATGAAGAATTAAGGGTCACCAATGACAAGCTGACCACCACCAATGACGAGCTGACTGAATCCACTGCCTTGCTCGTTCGCTCGAACGAAAACCTGCAAAAATTCGCTTATATTGCCAGCCACGACTTACAGGAGCCACTGCGCAAAATTCAGCAGTTCGGGGATCTCTTACAAAGACAGTATGCTGACTCGACAGGTGAGCAATTGGATTATCTCCAGCGCATGCAGGCGGCTGCCAGTCGCATGTCGATGCTCATCAAAGATCTTTTGAACTTTTCGCGCATCTCTACCCGGCGTGATGAAAGTAAAACGTTGTCACTCAGTGACGTACTCGGTAGTGTCTTAACCGTCTTGGAACTCGTGATTGCGGAGACGAATGCTGAGATTGAGGTTGATCCATTGCCACAAATAAAGGGTGATCCTTCTCAACTAAGTCAACTTTTTCAGAATTTGCTCAGTAACGCCCTGAAATTTAGTCGGGTCGATTCATCAGGAAGGCCTAGCATTCCCCAGATTGCCATTCGATATAAGTTGGTTGATGCCACTGATTTACCGCTTTCCGTGAAACCGGGTCGGTTCACCACTCAGTATCATTACATTGCTGTCATTGACAACGGCATTGGCTTTGATGAGCGGTATCTGGATCGTATTTTTCAGGTATTCCAGCGGTTGCATGGCAAGATGGAGTTTTCCGGTACAGGGATTGGTTTATCCATCGTTGAAAAAGTGGTCATCAATCACGGTGGAGCCATTACCGCCAGCAGCAAGCCAGGGGACGGTTCTACCTTTCATGTTTACTTGCCTACTGGCTAACAAATGATGATGCCGATGACCAATATATCTTTCAGAAGGACATTCGCGAACTGAATGCACCAAACCCCATTCGTTTTTTTTATCGGACAGCTCGTCTTGAATTACCTGCAAGAAACAGAAGAGCAGCCGTATCTAATTAGCTGTGATATCAATATACCCTTGATGAATGGGATGGAACTACGACAGTATATTGAGCAGGATGCACAGTTGAAAAAGAAGATAATCCCCTTCATTTTTATACCAACGAATGCTTCACCGGATCTAATCCAGAAAGCCTACAAAGTAACGATTTAGGGGTTTTTCAAAAAAGCCGCTGGGTATGAAGAGACCAAACGACAGCTAGAGCAGATTATCGGCTACTGGCGCTATGTCTTCATCCCAATAGTGAATGGTAAACTAAGTGTAATTCGTCGAATTACTTTAAAAAAACCTTCCAGGCAATCCGGGAGCAGTCCTTGCTTACAGGCTAACCCCAGTAACCGAGAAAGCAGCTATTTGTCATTAAGTGTACGAGGGTTTACTTGTGAACAGGGTTACAAACCTGCAACGGTCAACCCTGTTTTGCAATCCCTATTTTATAAATTCTCGAAAACCGCTCCCCCGTGAGACGAAGGAGCGTTTTCGTATATCTGCTACTTCATTGGAGTATTTTATGATCCAGTGATTTAGCCGAAGAAAATGGCAAACCAACTTTCAGATAGTACTCATAACGAACCAACCTCTCGTCGATCACCTCAAATGGATCGCTTGATCGTCCAATCCGTGTTCTAGATCGGTAGGCTTGACTTCGTTTGTAAATCCGAAGCATTGACTCCAAACTTCCTGCTGAAGGCAGTCGAAAAATGCGATAGGTTTTCAAAACCAACCTCCAAATACACCTCCGAGGGACGGAGGTGTTTCTCCGCTATCAAATAGTAGGCTTGCTCCAACCGCTTCCTCTGTAACCATTTTTCCGGCGTCGTTTCAAATAGTTTAGTGAAATCACGCTTAAAGGTGGACAAACTACGTCCCGTCAGTTTAGCAAAGGACAGCAGGGGGATATTGTATTGATAATTATGGTTCATATATGCCTCCAAATCAATCTTGTAAGGTTCCTGAAAGTCAAATAAAAATTGTTGAAACAGATCCCCTGTCTGAAGTAATAACTCAATGGCTTCCCTAGTTTTAAGTGCCGCTACGTTTACGGTCAGCTTTTGGGGATTATTAATATAGGGCATTAAGGAGGCAAAAAAACCTTTCAAAAACGCATTTTCGCTTAAGTTAACCATGGGTGTACCTTTATAGGGACTTTGTTTGACAATATTATTTTCGGTGGCATACTGGTGTAATGATTCCTGGTCGAGAAAGAGGCTGATTAACGCAATTGGCTCACCATGTGGACCAAGATTTTTCATCTTTTTGAATAACTGATGTCTGCGCATCAAACAAATGGCTCCTTGGTTCATGACAAACGTTCCCTCATTGGTGAAGTACTGCGATTCGCCCGATAGCATAATGCCTAAAGCATGCTCCGGAAAGTAGTGTTCCGTGCTTTTTATTTTTTGGTTGCTATGGGAATACAGGATATTATGTTGAAGGCTGATTGTATGTTCCATTATCGGTCATTTTAGGGGAGTTATGACTAATTTAACCATTAAAATGGTCTAAAAAAGGGCCTTTGGGCTACCGGTGAAAAAGGCCAAGGAATAGCGATCAGGACGAGAAGGAGTCCCAGGGTAAACCAAATTGCCATTGTCTTAAATTTCTCCTTGTCATTGCTTTTGTTTTTCACTTTAACAGAACCAATTGAAATAAGGATGACGGCAATGATCATCATCAAGACGTGTTCTATGCCAAAAAAACGCATCTGCCCAACGTTGACTGCCACTTGGTAATTGTGCGAAAAGTAGTTCGTGATTGGGCTAATAGCGTATAATACAAGACCAAAACTAACTTGGATATTGGTAACTGCGACCGTAGCCAGCCTAACCGTTTCATCAAATGGTGAAAACGATTTGCCCGAAAACCAGCCTCTAAAGGCCCGTTGGATGGCAAAAAGTAAACTCGGTAGAATGAGCCAACGAACCAATGAATGAGTGGCCAAAAGTATCGTATACATGGTTTTAGGGAATTTTCAGTATCCTTCTTTACCTCCTTTTTTTTCGATAGCACTTCTCAATAAGGCTTCTCACGATGCTATGCTTACGACTGGTGTCACCGTTTATGATTGATTATTTTGTCTGGCTCATTAACAGCCTGTCAAGCAGTTTATCGGATAAGGTACTTCGTAAAAACAACAACAGTTTGGCCATAGAACCACCAGCGTATCGTGTTTTTGGCTGATTGGCTTCAATGGCTTTTCTAATCAATTTGGCAATCACAATCGGTTCGGAGTTATTCGTTTCCGTTCGTTTATAACTTTTTTCGGCTCCTTTAACCAGTTCTTTGTAGGCCGAGTTTCCCGAAACACGAATCAAACTTTCCATGGCAATCCCACCCCATTCTGATTTTATGCCACCGGGCTCAATCACGATGACATCAATACCAAATGGCTTTACTTCCATCCGCATCGAGTCACTCAAGGCTTCAATGGCAAACTTACTGGCGTGGTACCAGCCCCCTAGCGGCAACGCAATTTTTCCGCCCACCGAAGAAACGTTGACAATTTTACCCGATCGCTTTTGTCGCATATTGGGTAAAACTAATTGGGTTAAACGCATGGCCCCGAACACGTTTACCTCCATTTGATATTTTGCATCCTTTATGGGTAGGTCCTCAATAGCCCCTTCCGAACCAAAACCGGCGTTGTTTACCAGTATGTCAATGCTTCCGGCTTCAGTGAAAATCTGTTCCACACAAGTCCTAATACTTTCGTCTTTGGTCAGGTCCAATGCGACCGGTTTGATGCCGTACGCTTTGAGATCTTGCATATTTTCCATCCGACGGGCAGCCCCGTAGACCTGGTACCCGCATTTTGCCAAAAAAATGGCGGTTGCTTTTCCAATTCCTGCCGAAGCGCCGGTCACTAACACTGTTTTTGCCATGATTATGAATGTTTTATAGGGCAAAATTAGTCTAGGTCCATTCGCAAGGGTTTGCTGAAACGTCCAAGTTTGTTTGCTGAAACGTTCAGTACAAGCAGTTACCTACAATAGGTTGAGTCAGTAAGAAACACTGTCTATATATACCGCTTCTTTACAGCAGTGAGTACAAGCTTAGCCTCATAGGGTGTTGCCCTTTTAGCGAAGGCGTTTAATCTAAATAGATTTTTCGCGAGGTCTGCTGAACTCGTCGCTCGCATCAAGTCTGTCAATACACTATCCCAAAAAATTGGCTGTTTTTGTTGATGCATTACATTCCACTACAACAATACGACTTTCGGCTACATCTGTTTTTTTAATGTCACGCACCTTTGCCTCAACAAAATCATTAAATACAGAAGAACGTGAAAAATTGGACAACAGCCGATATTCCTCAAAGAAACAGCGGTTTAGCGATCATTACGGGTAGTACCGAAGGAATTGGCTATGAAGATGCACTGGCGCTATCATCGGCGGGATGGACTGTAATCGTGATGGGACGTAATCCTCAAAAAGGAGCGGAATCAATTGCCAGAATTCAACAAAGTAACCCCAAAGCCAACGTAATTTTTGAGAAAATAGACCTTGCAAACCTGTCTTCAATCAAATCCTTTGCGTCGAGAATGATGGCAAAAGGGCAAGCCATCGATCTGCTCATCAATAATGCTGGCGTAATGACGCCCCCTAAACGACTCGAAACGGCCGATGGCTTTGAGTTGCAATTCGGCACAAACCATATCGGTCACGTTGCACTGACCGCACAACTGCTGCCCTTGTTACGTCAATCACCAAATGCTCGTGTGGTTACCCTGTCAAGTGTAGCCAATCGTCAAGGAACAATCAATTTTGATGACCTTCAGTCAACATCGTCGTATGTTCCTGGGAAAGCATACAGTCAAGCAAAACTCGCCAACCTGATGTTTGCTTTAGAACTTCAGCGGCAAAGTGAAAAGCACGGTTGGGGTATCACGAGTATGGCTGCCCATCCGGGTGTTTCCCGGACAAATCTGCTTATTACAGGTGCAGGACGATGGAGTGCCGCAGGAATGGCGAGAACGTTTCTGCCGTTTTTGTTCCAGCCCTCTGCACAGGGAGCCTTGCCAACATTATATGCAGCTACTTCTCGGGAGGCTGAAGGAGGTGTGTATTATGGACCAAACAAGCTGATGGAGACCCGGGGATTTCCATCGGTCGCAAAAATACCCGCACAAGCAGAGGATGCACATGTTTCTTTGAAATTATGGAAGCTATCGCAGGAGCTAGCCAATGTTGAATTTTAGTCCTTTTCGGATTCCCCTTATCAATATGTAATTCACAAATAATACCATGAAACGGATAGGTTTTATCGTACTAGTCTCAACGATGCTTTCGTCTTGTAACCCCCAAAAAACTGTCTATATCAGTAATAAAACGGGCAACCCAATCCGCTTACTGGTAGACCGCTCCTATCAAAATACCAATTCCGTCGATTTTAGAGATTCTGTAGATGGGTTGCGGATAGAGAAGAAAAAAGTGTTAGGTTTTGGTAAGGGTAAATGGACAAACGAAGATAAGACAAGCCTTGAGGAATTGATTAGACACACCAGGATTGTCAAAGACGGAAGCGCCACGGCTATTGACATGCCTAGTAAAACCAAGGTGTCACATATACGTTTTAATGTGGAGGAACTTTGGCTCAACATTAAATAAGAAAAGAATACTATTGACTTGATGGAAAATTTCAACCCTCATAGAGTACAGTCCATTTAGCAGTTGCACCACATTGCAAGACTCCCAAAACCGCATCATCTACTCATTCGTGTGTTGAATCTGGACGGTATTGCCAATAACACAGCCATTACTTCGGTACTATTTGATTTATATGTAGTATCGATGAAGCGGGGCTGCGATAAACTTTTCTATGGGCAATAGAACTATGATTTTGACGAAGGCGTGATGGCTTTTCTGTCTCCGGGGCAACTATGAGGCTAATAGAAAAGGCGAAGGAGAAACTATCTACTACCAGTCTTTCTATCAGAGAGATTGCTTACGAACTAGGCTTTGAACATCCGCAGTCGTTCGGCAAGCTGTTTAAAAGCAAGACCAATCAGAGTCCGTTGGCGTTCAGAACTTCGTTTAACTGACTGCCAACTACCCACCTGGAAGTATTCCACTGAAATTGCTTGACACAAACCGTGTATGATGCGTCTCATAATACCCTCCACAGTGAGACGATGAAAGCCCTTGATGACTTTCGTATCATTGGCAGCCAATTCCTCCCCTGTCAGCCCCATACTTTGCCAGATCGGAACTTGATCGCGTTCGCTTTATTTAGTGGCCCACCGGTTTCTCATGTGGAACTTCACGAGCAGGAAGCTCTAGTGAAAAGCGATCGGGTCAAGTCCCCATTTTACCAGCCGCTGTCAGTATACGTACTCTGATTTTAAAATTGACTGCTGGCCTGCTAAAAGGCATTTATAAGGCAAATACGGAGCAGATTGTAAGCTGTACCTTATTTTGCGCTGGCTCCAATGAAGTAAGCAATCTGGTGCAAATGACCCGAGGAGTCGGATTTAATTTTATCGTATTGTGGGATACCATTTACACCTACCCAGGCAGGAATGAGGGTGTAAAAAATTTATTTGCACGAGTATCTTAAGGCTGGGCGAATACGTAAGACCCATACAAGATATTGGTTAATGTGTTGATTTCAAGTTGGTTGATTTCTGCGATTCCATAAAGCGTTGATAAAAATCAACGCTTTTTTTTATCAATTATCATCGTTCTGGCAGCTGCTGCAGAGCCAATTTTGCTTCGTCAAAGGACAAGTAATTCACTTAACAATCAGACCACTTATGCATACCAACGCATTTAATCCTGCCAATGCAGCCATGCTGCTTATCGACCATCAGATCGGAACGATGGCCTGGACTCACTCCCACGATATTAACCTGGTGAAACAAAACGCCATCAAGTTAGCCAAAATCGCCAAGGCACTCAACTTGCCAGTGGTTTTGACCTCCAGCATGGAAGATCAAGTACAGGGTCCTCTGATTCCTGAATTGGCTGACATCCTGCCGGAAGCCTTTGCCGCCCGCATTAAACGGCCAGGCATTGTCAATGCGATGCACCATGAAGGGTTTAATCAGGCCGTAAAATCACTGGGCCGTAAAAAGCTGTTTGTAGCTGGCGTAACGACCGAGATTTGTGTCACCTTCCCGGTTCTGCAAATGCTGGACGAAGGCTACGAGGTGCAGGTATCAGCCGACGCATCGGCTTCGTATACCAAATTTGGCGATCAACTGGCCCTGGAACGGATGCGCCAGGCGGGTGCCATCATCACCACCGTTGATCAGATCATCTCCGAGCTAGCCATCGATTGGACCAGTCCAAATGGTCAAAAGTTAGTGGGTATTCTTAACTATCATTAATGGTTATTGCCTTTCTGCCAGATGAACGAGTAAACACCGGTACGTTTCCCGTTCATCTGGCCTGGAACCCAAATCGTTCACCAACTTTAATCAACTAAACCATGAAACTGATCAAAGCCTCTACCAAGCGTAGTTTTGGCAACGCTATTTTCCAGGTAGATGTCCTGTACCCGGGTAAAGTAATGGGTACACCTGATACGGGCTTATTAACAATTGGTCGTATCGACCACGCTTCTTTCCGGCCTCCAGGTATTGTACCCATGCACCCCCATCAGGATGATGAAATTTTATCCTATATGCGCGCCGGGCAACAGATTCACAAGGATAGCACGGGACAAATAGAACATTTGACCGATTCCTATCTAATGTTGATGAATGCAGGAAGCGGTATTTCCCATGAGGAGATTGCGGAAAAAGACGTTGAAATGCTTCAGATATTTATGCGGCCTGCCGAAAACGGGTTACCACCCCAGGTCCAATTTCATCAGTTTGCTGACGTGTACAGTATTGATCAATGGCGGCTACTGGCAAGTAATGATGCAAATGCCCCGCTCCGGCTACGCGTTGATACAGCCATCTTTGATGCCCGATTAAGTAAAGATCACCGTTTAACTATACCCCCTTCGGCCGAGAAAATGGTTCACCTGTTGTATTGTTTTAACGGCAGCATTGAGGTTGGTGATCATAGGCTGGAAAAGGGAGATAGCCTGATCTTTAATCAGGAAAATATAGCCATCAAAGCGCTGAAGGAAAGCGATCTGGTCTTATTTCAGATCAACGAAAGCGCCTGCTATAGCGTTACGGGTATGTTCAGTGGCAATCAGAACCGAGTAATCAGACGCTAAAAACAAGTTCAACCCACAGCTATCTAAACACGCTATCGGCCTAGGGATAAGGCTTGCTTTCGGGCCCGGCTTAAGGTCTCCTTGGTTATACCGAGATAGGACGCGATGATATGCTGGGGAAATCGCTGAACAATCTGTGGGTACAACCGCTGGAAGTTCTCATAGCGCTTGAGGGCGGAAAGACTGATCGTATCATCGACCCGCTTCTGGGAGGCAATGTGATTGTTTTCGCTCATTTGCCAGAACATGCCTTTAATGGCTGGGATTTGCAGAATCAGGTCGAGTTGAGGCCGTGGTAAAACAAGCAGTTCTGTATCCTCCCAGGCTTCGATGAAATAGCGGGAGGGTGTTTGATTCATATAACTGTCGCGATCAACGACCCACCAGTTTTCAATGGCCAGTTGGAGAATGTGCTCAACGCCAGCCTCGTCCACACTAAACTGGCGCAGGGCCCCTTTCAAAATAAACCCAGTATGGGCACACACCGTACCTGCTTCGAGAAAATACTGCTTTTTTCTGAGTCGTTTAGGGTGAAATGCGGACTGAATGATTTCCTTTTCCTGTTCAGTAAGGGCCTCTTTACCATATTGTTGGATATAATCAAAAATCGGTTGATACATGCTGGTCAGTGTTTGTCTGGGTTGCCGTGGCTAGCCCATCAACGAATGATTCTTATTGCAAAATGCTATTTTTTGTCTTAGCAGGCAAGGTTAAAGTGGCAGTCTATTCTCTTTCGTGTTTGAGTCAACGAAGGACGAACACTATTGGGAACTAATTATTGGTGTAGGCAGCGTTCCCTGAAGGATTTAATCGTTAGCTGAAAGCAGACTGATGTGGATGAACCTGTAGCCCGCTGCTCTCATTTAACGCTATCCAAAGCGAGACGAAGAGCTTTTCATGGGGAATGATGATGGTGCTCTCCAATTATTGGACAGTTAGTGGATTAATTTAAGATGATACCAGCCGACTGCGAAATTGTATTTTGCTTCCCCTTTGTACTAGTAATAAACCATTGGGCTGGCGACTGGCAATCCAGCGACTGGTGTTTGCGACCATAATTATAAAAATGGAAGTACTTGGCTAAACGACGCTCTAAACCTAAACCATCTGGGTAAGCATGTAAATAGATATGCTCGTATTTGACGGTTCTCCACAGTCGCTCAATAAAAATATTGTCGATGGCTCGCCCTTTACCATCCATACTGATTTGTATCTCAGCCGCTTTTAGGGACGCTAAAAAACGAGGACTTGTGAACTGGACTTGCTACATTTGACTGGAGACGGTTTTTAGGGACATTTGGGGACAAACCCGAAAATACCGATGAAAAAAAGACGTGTATTCGACGAGACTTTCAAGATAATGGCCGTCGAGTTATCCTATGCGAAAGGCTCCGTGCAGGAGGCTGCTCGAGAGCTCGGCATTGACTCCAGCCGGATTACTAAATGGCGGCAGACTTACAAAAGCCCTAGCCAGGTCGTCACTGCTGTCAGCGGGATAAGTCAGGAACAGCAACTGATTAGAAGACTGCAAAAGGAACTGAAAGAGGCTGAGCTTGAACGGGATATCTTAAAAAAGGCGGTCAGCATCTTTTCCAGGGGCGACCGCGCGGCGGACCGTAGGAAATCTTCCGATTTATAGAAGAGCACGCTAGCCAGTTTCCTACGGTCCGCCGTTGCGGTTGAGAAGATGTGTAAGATGCTGAAAGTGAGCAGCAGTGGCTACTATTATTGGCGTAAAAATCCGGTCGGAGTCAGGCAAATGAAACATAATCAGTTACTGAAAGATGTCCGGCAAGTACACGCCCAAAGTCAGGGCCGGTATGGCAGTCCTCGGATCACCGACGAGTTGCGGGATCAAGGCGTGAAGACCTCGCGTAACCGGGTGGCCCGACTCATGCATAAAGAAGCTATTCGTAGTATCATGTACAAGAAGTATCGTGTTCAGACTACCGATTCATCTCATGATTACCCAATAGCTAAAAATCTGTTAAACAGAGAGTTCGTAGCAGATAAGCCAGGCCAGAAATGGGTATCTGATATTACGTACATTCCTACCGGTGAGGGCTGGCTATACCTAACAACCGTGCTGGATTTAGCAGACCGTAAAGTAGTCGGTTGGGCATTGAGTGATAACATGAAAGCCATTAATACAAGCGTAGCCGCGTGGCGTATGGCCCTCAACAACAGACGAATAGAGGGCGAACTTCTCTTTCATCGCACCGGCGACCCGGTCAGATCGTGGCGTCCAGTACGCTTGCACTGAATTTCGGCAGCAGTTAAAGGGACTGCCTGTCGTGCAGAGTATGAGTCGCAAAGGCAACTGCTGGGACAATGCGGTGGCAGAGAGCTTTTTCAAGACATTCAAAAGTGAACTGGTGAATCATGTTGACTTTGCGACGCGGGCCGCTGCCCGGTTGGCCACCTTTGAATATATCGAAGGCTGGTACAATCGTCGGCGGAGACATTCAAGCTTGAACTACCATACCCCCGCTCAACAGGAATCTTATTTTTACACCGCTCAGATGGCTGCCTGAAAAAATCTCCAGTGTACTGTTGCAAGTCCAATTGCGTTGTTTACAGGAAACATAACAATCTAATGATCAACCCCTTAATAACTATTAGACAGCTTAACATAATAGTCTTTTTCTGTTTGTTTCTTTATATAAAATTGCGTTGTTTCAAATAATTCATGGCGTAAATGCCGCTGCACATGAACGGGTTCAACCCCTTCCTGAATCAAGAGTTGGCCAGTCGTATGGCGTAAACTGTGCGCGGATAACCGGGGTCGTTTTAAGTCTAACTGCCGCAGATACTTATCGACTCGGTATCTGATCTGGTAGGTTTTTAAATCGGTCCATAAGGCTTTTCCAACCTGTGGCTGAACGGGCCAGTATGATTTATCCAGTAGGTAAGCCTTTAATGCCTGCGCGCAGGAATCAAACAGGTGAACATCTTTCCGGGTATCCTTTCCTTTCCCCTTAACCCATAACTGTTTCCGCTCGAAATCAATGTCACCTACACGCAGCCGAGTCACTTCAACCGTTCGTAAACCTTCAATGACTAGTAAAGCGATTAGGGCACGATCGGCAGAGTCCTGAATGGAATCCAGCAGTTCATCTCGTTCTGATCTTTCCAAGCTGTCTTTATAAAACTTACGTTCGGTTGTCAGCCCACGCACTGCTGCCACATCCCGAAGCGCATCGACCTGATCAGCTACTAATCCGACCTGGCTACGATTTTTAATCACCCAAGCAGCTAACTGTTTAATAGACGAAAGGCGAATATTGACCGTAAATGCAGACAGACCTTCTTTCTTCAGCCACTCGACGTAGCGACTCACCGTTTGCCCGCTAAAGGAAGCCTGATTTCCCTGTAACTGCTCATCGGCCAGGTAGTGAAAAAATGCATTCAGGGATTTTGTATAGGTGTCTTTAGACTCGTCACCGCGTAAGGTGGTTGAATCGTGCAGAAATCCTAGGATCAATTCATTGGCAGCGGGAATTGTCGTGGACGTGGGTGGCGGGTCAACCACTAAGCGGGGCATGCCCAGAGTCTGATAAAAGAGGAAAAATTTCCGTAAGGGGGAAATCCGATTAGCGGGTAAGCCAGCCGCAAACAAACTCAGGCTAAATCGGTCAATGGAATACTTATTGGTCAGACAATAAACCAGGTATGGCCGCACGATCCGGGGATAATTACCCGGTTTAGCTAGCCATGCCGCAAAATAGGTTAGCACCTGAGTCAAGGTCAGCACCATATTACTGGCCTGAATAGCCTCATTCGTCGAGGTGAGGGTAGAAATAGATGTTGATGACTTAGCCATTAGCCCGGGCAGTTCAGGTAGCAAGGTACAATTATTTTCAACGTCTCGGAAATTAGGTTTTCCGAGAATTGTTGAAAATAGATCTTATTGACTTCGACTTAGCTTTGTAAGTAAGATTATATGTTATAGGGATAAGACAACTTACAAATTAAGTTTTATGCATTCTATTTCTTTACGCTTCTCCCAAGAATTAACCCAGCGACTTAATCAAATGCGTATCCGCAGCACTCGTTATAAAGTAGCTTTATATACCCACAGCTGTCCAGACCAACAGCCAGGAGGATACAGCCTAACTGATGTTCAGACAGACGATTCTGTGTTTGCCTTCAATATTATGTTTGAACGGAATAACCCCGAATCGGAATGGCGATTAGTAACTCCACTCAAGTTTAAAGAGTAGATTAAGTCAGGTTACAAATGAGGGTTTTGGTGGATGGAATTACAGATCATTATATTGTATTTTTAAAAGAAGTAATGTACGAATTGACCCTCTAATTAAATCAGTTTAATTGGTACAATTCCAGTATTGACTTTATTTACCACATCGTGAATCCGTTCTATGAGTGGGGTGATAATGACCAGCCTTGATAGTCTACTAATCACGTATGTTTGTTAAAGCAGCTTTTTACTCCCTATCACCTATGGCTTTGCATCTCAGTATTAGGCTGAAAAAAAGGTCAGGCGCGTCATTCCCTATTTTTTGGTCCTCACCTTTTTGATTGACTATCTACCTTTACGGTCGAACAGCGCACCAAGGAAATGGGTATTCGTAAAGTACTGGGTGCGTCTGTAACGGGCATTATCGCGCTGTTATCGATTGTGTTTCTTAAATTGATGTTGATCACCATCGGGAGCGCCTGTCCGATTGTGTGGTTGGCCATGCATCGCTGGATGCAGGACTTTGCCTATAAAGTTGGTCTCGACTGGTGGCTATTCACCTGGTTGGCTAACCATTAGTTTCCAACGTGTGAAAGTCGCCGGGGTCAATCCACCAAAAAGTTTGCGCTCCGAATAAACCAGCGAATGCCATGTTCCATGAAAGCGACTCCGAGTTGGCTTCGTCAATCGAAGGGTATTATAAGGCCCCGAGGAACTACTTAAGTTTGTTCACCAGGTTTACCGTTCGCTGGGGGCAGTGGCTGCTCAAATGTGGTACGGTGTAACCCCAACGGCTTAAAAATCATCTCATTCGTTAACATGGCGAAATCCTTACCCGTCATGTCCATCATGGCTAGCTGAGCGACCAAAAATCCCCCGCCTGAGTAGCGAAACGCTTTATTGGGCTCGCTGTTGACGACGACGGCTCGACTATCCGTACCCGGTTGTCCTGACAAGATGTCGACGATCGTGGGGAGCGGTTTTTTGTCGGGGGTAAATCCAAAATACGCGGACTGACTCGTACCACCCCGATGACTCAGCAGCATTCGCAAAGTGACCGGTGTTTTACGAGTGAAGTCGTTCTCCTCCAACTGCCATGATTTCAGGTATTGGTTGATGGGCGTATCGAGATTCATCAGGCCCTGCTCGACCAGTTTCAAGGCCACTATTGCGGTCACTAATTTGGAGATAGAGCCCGCCGAAAACAGGGTTCCGTTGTTGACGGGCCGGTGGGTAGTCGTATCGGCCAGACCGTATGATTTCACCCAGTCCACTCAGTAGTTATGAATCACGGCGACGCTTACCCCCGCTACCTGGTGGTACCGCATCCGTTCCAATAGATTCCAGCCGGCCAGGCCGTCAACGGGCACGTAGGGTATCAGGCTATTTTCGACGGCAGCAATCCGGTCGGTCAGTCGTTTAGGGACCTGGGGCAAGGCGTTGGCACCGGTAAGCCCGAGTAAGCCCCACAGGAAAAGTTTAGTAAGCCAGCGGCAGTAAAGCATCATCGTGGGTTAATTTTGCTACAAACATCCAACTCTTAGGCTTTCGTGTCGTCCCGAAGTATGATTTGACACTTCTTTATATACACTTTTGGGGTGTGTCCTACCTGCTCTTTGAAGACCCGGTTAAAGGTCGTCTTGGATGAGAAACCCGCATCCAGCGCCAAAGCTAGAATCGTCATCTGAACCGCATCTCCCGCTTCGATTCGTCGTTTTACTTCGGCAACGCGATAGGTATTGATGTACTCGGTAAAGGACTGGCCAAAGCCCGCGTTGATGGTTCGGGAAGTAACATTAGGCGATAGGCTCAACTCCTCAGCCAGCGAAGCTAACGTCAAATTTGGATCAAGGTACAATTTCTGGTCTTGAATGGCTCGTTGGATTTGGGCCTGATGCTCGTTTTTCACTACTATTGCCGGTTGTTTAGCTACTTCGACCTGGAAGCGCTTATCACTCCACCCGAACAGGGCAACCGTATAGGCAAGAAAAGGCAGTATCTGAGCGGTTAGGAAGAATTTGGGATCCTGCGGAGATAGATAGATAGAGTTGATCAGGGGATCAATGACCGCGAGGAGGTAGAACAGCCCCGCTCCTAGTACTACCTCGTTTAGCCGACCTTGCCGATTCTTGGTTTGCTGAAGTGCCTTCCAACTTCGATACAGAAAGTAGAGACTAAGCCCACAGCCGATGTAATAATCAATATAGCGTGTGTAGGGCTTATGAACCGTCAGCCAGAACCAGGCTTTAACCGGTAGCGATTGAGCCATCAACACGGTATAAAACAAGAGCTGTATGATTACTGGTACAAAGTACTACCAGGGCAGCAGTGTGGGTTTGGCTAAACGAGCCAGTACATAGCCGTAGAGAAGCGGACCAAATCCACAGGAGAAAAATAAGGGTGTGAAATACAACCATCGGTGATGATAGTAGACGCCCGACCGACTTAAAAAGTAGTCAACCACTTGCAAGGTGAGTCCTGTCAGCAACAAGGCTAACCAACGATTTGACGGTTGTTTGGCTCGAAGCCACAACCAGGCAACCGTCGTAACACCTTGTACAATACAAAAAACATCAAAGAGATTTCTAAGGTTTAGGTAAACATTCATCGCTCACTTACTAACCAACATGAATTTTACCAGCTAACCACCTCCTAACGACAATGGCTCTTTATTGCTGTACAGAATCTGGCAATCAATGTCGGAAGAATAACGGTTTCTACTCTAAATTAGAAAATCTTTCCAGCACAGTGGGATCCGAAGCTTGGAATTCACGTGACTTGAAGTCGCGGC